>Ga0209540_10000397_pt1 | contig 42490 bp, 46 predicted proteins | sample BarGraIncu01121A_FD_184501 | JGI IMG/M metagenome (GOLD analysis project Ga0209540, IMG submission 184501) | Arctic peat soil microbial communities from Barrow, Alaska - Barrow Graham LP Incubations 011-21A (SPAdes) (version 2) | ecosystem: Environmental > Terrestrial > Soil > Wetlands > Peat... | reverse complement strand
TTTGAAAATTAAGGTGAAGTATGTTATAGATGATGGATTCTTAAATTTAAATTTAGAAGATCAAACTATAGAAGATATCGAAAGATGTCAAGTTTTACTTGAAACAATGATACTTGGACTTAAAAGTATAGAAATTACTTATGCTAAATATATAAAAGTAGAAACAGAGGAGGTGTAGAACTATGCTAATTATGAACCTTCAGTTATTTGCTCATAAAAAAGGAGTAGGTAGCACAAGAAATGGTAGAGATAGTGAATCTAAGAGACTTGGAGCTAAACGTGCAGATGGACAATTTGTTCTTGCAGGTAATATTTTAGTAAGACAAAGAGGAACAAAAATCCATCCAGGAAACAATGTTGGAATAGGTGGAGATGACACTCTTTTTGCTAAAATTGATGGAGTCGTAAAATATGAGAGAATGGGAAAAATGAAGAAAAAAGCAAGCGTTTATCCTGTTGATGTAGAACTATCTATTGCTGAATAATTTAAGGCACCCTTAAAGGGTGCTTTTTTAAAATTCTCTTTTGGAGGATGGAAATGAATACATTAAAAAAAGTGATTTAGTTAGCACTATATTTACGAAACTTGAGGATACTAATCAAAACTTTGTTTATATTTATCTATTTGAAGATGGCTTAGGTGAAAGTTTGCTGATTACTTATAATGAAGGTATGTCAGGTGATATGAGCTGGATGAATAAATGGCAACAAAGCGATATGGAAATAGATAAATGATGGATTTATAAATAGAGTTTTGATAATAATATAGCCTATAGGTTAATATTTAGCACCTATGGTGCTGAATGCAGCACCTATAGGTGATGAATAATAGATTTTAAATTAAATAAAATAGAAAATGCGCTAAGGTAAGGTGAAATATATGTTTATTGATAAAGCCAAGATTTTTGTTAAATCAGGAGATGGTGGAAGCGGAGCTGTTTCCTTTAGAAGAGAAAAATACATACCCCTGGGTGGACCAGATGGTGGAGACGGTGGAGATGGTGGGGACGTAATATTAGTAGTGGATGCTAGTATGACGACGCTACTCGACTTCTCATATGCAAGAAAATTCATAGCAAAAAATGGTGTTGGAGGTTCCGGCTCTAAATGTTATGGAAAAGGTGGTGAAGATTTGCGCGTTAAGGTACCAATGGGTACCATTGTACGCGACGTGGAAACAGACAAAATAATGTGTGATTTATCTCATGATGGTCAAACTTATCGGGTTTGTAAAGCTGGGCAAGGCGGGAAAGGCAATGTTAAATTTTGTACACCTACAAGGCAAGCACCAAACTTTGCTGAACCAGGAATGCCAGGAGAAGAGCGATGGATTAAGCTTGAACTTAAGCTTTTAGCTGATGTGGGATTGCTTGGATTTCCAAATGTTGGAAAATCAACATTGCTTTCAGTAGTCTCAAAAGCAAGACCTAAAATTGCTAATTATCACTTTACAACTTTAAAACCAAATTTAGGAGTAGTAAGCATTAAGGGTATACAGAGTTTTGTTATGGCGGATATTCCAGGAATAATTGAGGGAGCAGCTGAGGGAGTCGGTCTTGGAATTGGATTTTTAAGACATATTGAAAGGACTAGAATGCTTATTCATGTTGTTGATATTTCAGAAATTGAAGGTAGAGATGCTGTAGAGGACTTTATAAAAATAAATGAAGAACTTAGAAAATATAGTATTAAACTATGGGATAGACCACAAATAATAGCCGCTAATAAGAGTGATTTATTATTTGATGATGAAGTTTTTGAAAACTTTAAAAAGAAATTAAATGAAATGGGGTATGATGATAGTAAAATATTTAAAATATCTGCAGCTACAAATCAAGGGGTAGAAGCTCTTATGAAAGAGGCAGCTAGAATGTTAACTACTATTCCAGTAACAGAACTAGTGATAAGCGATGATGACAAATTCATAATAGAAGAAAAAAGGTTTACATTCACGATTAATGTGGATGAAGAAGGAACTTTTAATGTTGAGGGAAGTTTTGTTGATAGATTGCTAAGTGCTGTTAACATTAACGAACCTGATTCTCTTAAATATTTCCATAAAGTATTAAAGAATAAGGGAGTATTTGACGCACTAGTTGCAAAAGGAGTTCAAGATGGAGATTTAGTAAGATTACAGAACTTTGAATTTGAATTCTTATTATAAAGATAAAAATGTAACTAGGAGGATATTATGATTACGAGTAAGCAAAGAAGTTATTTAAGAACTCTTGCAAATCCATTACAACCTTTATTTCAGGTTGGAAAAGCTGGCATAGAAGTAAATTTTTTAAAGCAGATAGAGGATGCACTAGAATCTAGGGAGATTATTAAGATAAAAATTTTAAATAATAGTGGCATTACTGCTAGAGAAGCAACAGATATAATTTGCAAGGCTACTGGGGCAGATGGTGTTCAATCTATAGGTAGTAAATGTGTTTTATACAAAAGGTCGATAAAAAAGGCTAAGATTGAATTACCATAAAAGCATGTATTTTTACATGCTTTTTCTTCTATATAAAGTTATAAATTGTGCTATTGCTTTATTTAACATTACTTATTATAATATAAGGAAGGTGTTACAGTGAAAAAGGCTATTTTTGGAGGAACATTTGATCCAATTCACAAAGGTCACGTTCTCATCGCCTATGAGGCATTAGACATTTTACATTTGGACAAGATTTTGTTCATGCCTGCAGGGAATCCACCAAATAAAATAAATAAAAAAATTACAGATGCTCATATTAGATATGACTTAGTTAAAAAGGCGATAGAAGATGAAAGTCAATTTGAAATAAGTGATTATGAAATAAATAAAAAAGAAAACAGTTATACTTACGAAACAGTTGAATTTTTTAGTAAATATCAAAGCAATATAGAGTGGTATTTTTTAATCGGTGGTGATAGCTTAATGGATTTAGAAAATTGGAAAAACGTAGAAAGAATACTTAATAGTTGTAAGCTGGTGGTTTATAGTAGGTCAGGATTTAGGGTGGAAGAAGTGTTAGAGAAAAAAAGTCGTATAGAAAAAAAATTTAATAATAAAATAATTTTTCTCGATATGCCAATTATAGATATATCTTCAACAGATATCCGAAAAAATATAAAAAAAGGTATAAATGTTGATTATTCTCTTCCAAATGGTGTAGAGGGAATAATTAATAAGTTACATTTATATAAATAGGAACAAAACATTACGTAATTAGTATCTGCGATATAGGATTGATGGGGGGGATTTAAATGTGGACTGAGGAAGAAATGCTTCATTATTTGCAAATGAATTTAAAAGAAAGTAGACTAAAACATAGTCTAAGCGTTAGTGAGACTGCAGTAATGCTGGCAACTATTTATGGGGAAAATATAGAAAAAGCACGAATAGCAGGATTAGTACATGACTGTGTTAAGAATAAAACGGATGCGCAGCTTATAAAAATTACTAATGATCATAAGATACAGTTAGATGAAATATCCATGCAGAACCCATCAATTTTGCATGGATTAATTGGGAGTATAATAGCTAGGGAAATAATGGGAATATATGATGAGGATATACTAAATGCTATTCACTATCACACTACTGGTAGAAAAAATATGAGTATCCTAGAAAAGATAATTTATATCGCGGATTATATTGAGCCATTAAGGATATTTGATGGTGTAGAAGAATTAAGGAATTTAAGTGTAGAGGATTTAAATGCAGCATTAATAAAATCATTTGATAACACTATAAAATATGTCATAAGCCAAAAACAATTATTGCATATAGATACAATCGACGCAAGAAACTATTTATTAAATAAAAATGGTGGGTGATAGTATGAGTAATAATAAGAAAGGTAATAGTAATAAAAATGGTAAAAAAACAGTAAATTATAAAAAAATTGGTCTAATTATTGCGTCTTTTTTTATAACGGCACTTGTATTAATTTTAGCATATTTATATTCCTTTTTATCTAGTTTTAATAATAGTGCAGTGGATTTATCTAAAGTGGGACTAAATAAAAATGATGCAGAAAAAATACAAAAGGATGGACAGTCTTGCAACATCTTGGTTATGGGTGTAGATATAGGTACGCCTGGCGCTACAGATGCAAATAATCCTAAAAGAACAGATACACTGATACTTGCTCATTACAATGCAATTGATAAAAAAATTAATTTGATTTCAATTCCCAGAGATACATTAATTAGCATAAATGGAAAAAAACAAAAAATAAATGCCGCACATGCTATTGGTGGAGTAATTTATACAGTAGATGCTGTAGAAAATTTGTTAGGTATTCAAATTGACTATTATGGTAAAATTAACTATAAGGGATTTGGACAACTTATTGATGCCATTGGTGGAGTGGATGTGGACATAACCAGAAAAATGGATTATGATGACCCTACGCAGGATTTAAGTATCCATTTTGAAAAGGGTACAAATGTTCATTTGAATGGTAAGAAAGCTGAAGAGTTTTTCAGGTGGAGAAAAAATACTGATGGTAGTGGTTTTGCAAATGGTGATCTAGGAAGAATAGAAAATCAACATATGTTTATTACTAAAGTTATGAAGAAAATAAAAAGTCCTCTGATAATATTTAAAATTCCAAGTATTTTATCTGCAATTAAAAGTGCTATAGAAACTAATATGGATGCTAAGGATATACTCAAGTATGCATACAAATTTGCAACCATTAATGATAATCTCTCTATGGACACCATCCAGGGGAATTTAAAGACTATAGGTGGAGTATCTTATGTAGTATATAATAAATCTCAAAATGAAAAGATTATTTTAAAATTAAATGATGGTATTGTGCCTAGTATTGATAAGTCAAAACTTAAAATAAAAATAATTAATGGAACGAAAACATCGGGACTTGCTAGTGATTATTCAACTTACCTTGTAGAAAAGGGTTATAATAAAGCAAAAACTGGAAATGGTGAGGCTGCTAATAAAACTAAAATATTAGTATATAATGGAAGCGATGATATGAAAGCAGATTTAAAAAAGGATTTTCAAATAGACAACATTGAATTTCTATCCTCAAGTGATAAAACTTTTGATGTTGTAGTAATCTTAGGCAAAGACCATAAGTTAATGCATTAATACAGCGTTATTGTAGGTGACTATTCGGTATTCTATTTTATGAGGAGGAAAGAAAATGGAGAAAAATATTATAAACACAAATAATGCACCAGCAGCAATTGGACCATATTCTCAAGCAGTAAAAGTTGGAAAATTGCTATATACTTCAGGACAATTACCAATAAATGCAGCGACTGGAGAATTTATAAATGATGATATAAAAAAAGCCACAACGCAATCTTTAGAAAATATAAAATCTATATTAGAAGAGGCGGGCACCACTATAGATAAGGTAGTAAAAACTACAGTATTTTTAAAAGATATGAATGATTTTGACCACATGAATGAAGTATATGCGCACTATTTTAGCACGAATCCGCCAGCTAGATCTTGTGTTCAGGTAGCAAAGCTTCCTAAGGATGCAATAGTTGAAATAGAAGTAATTGCTATTGCTTAATGATAGATTAACCTATTTAGTTGGAGCAGATATCATTGACGTAAAATTAAGAGATTATTTAAAGTATACAGAGAAGCTATCTGGTAGGTTTATAAAAAGCTCAGGGCTTACAGGGAAAATAAGTGTAAATAATAAAGTAGCCAAGTTAAATCATAGAATAAGTTCAAATGATAAAATAGAAATTGATATGAAGAGAGATGAGCACCAAAATATTGAACCGGAGAAGATGGATTTAGATGTGGTATATGATGATATAGATCTTATTATTATAAATAAGAGGCCTGGAATAGTAGTTCATCCAACTCGTGGTTACCCTAGTGGCACTCTTTCAAATGGAGTCTCATATTATTTCAAAGAAAGAGGAGAAAAATGTATTGTGAGACTAGTAAGTAGATTAGATATGGATACAACAGGTCTTATAATAATTGCAAAAAACCAATTTTCACATATGGCATTAGCGAGAGACATGCATAGCACCGACATGCAGTGCAAAGACATGAAGAGTAAAACTTTTGAGAAGAGCTATATGGCGGTTGTACATGGTAATATGAAAAATAAGTCGGGCACTATTGATTTGCCTATTGGAAAACCCGATGAAGACTGTATAAATAGAAAAGTTTGCGACGAGGGGCAAAGAAGTATAACCCATTATGAAGTTATTGATTCTTATAAAAATGGTGATTTGGTAAAAGTAACTTTGGAAACTGGGAGAACACATCAAATTCGCGTTCATTTTAGTCATATAGGTCATCCGATTTATGGAGATAGCCTTTATGGAATTGAGGAAAGCAATTATATTAATAGGCAGGCGCTTCATGCTTATAAATTAATTATTCCCCATCCAAGAACGGGTGATGAACTTATAATTCAGTCAAAGCTTCCGGAGGATATTAAAAATTTGGTGAGTAAACTAAAAGCTGAAGGTGAAATATAAAAAGCACAAAGTATAAACTGCGTTTATACTTTGTGCTTTTTATATTATCATTTATTATTTAAATTTCTTATAAAATTATGTAATTTTTTTCTTCGTCTTATTTTTTTCTTATTTGCTCTTATAAATAGAAATAATAGTAACAACATAGGAACAAGATATTTTATTATGTTTATTAAAAGTGAATAGGTTATAGAAGTTTTTGGAATTCTATTTTTAATTGATGGAATCTTTTTAGTATAATTTATTCCGCTAGATAAACCTAGAGTGTAAGAATCCTTACCCAAAGTGATTACAGATTTACTTATTAGAGAGCCCTTCTTAATTGAAGATAGATCTATTTTATTTTGCTCAATTTTAACAGTTGGAGCTAAAGTTGATTTTTTAACTTTAACAGTATATAAATCTTTTGAGGCAAGTAGTGGAAGTACTGTACCATCATCTAAAGTTAATTTTGATACAATATCGTTTTTATTAAACTGTTTATTTAACTCAAAATTATTAAATCCGTAATCTAATAGTTTTCTACTGTCTGTAAAAAAAGTCTTCTTAGAGTCATGTATAAGAGCTACTATAAGCTTTTGACCATTTCTATCAGCTAGGGCTATATAAGAATGCTGTGATTGGATGGTATAGCCTGTTTTACCACCTTTACAACCGGTATAATAGTATTGGTCCTCCTTTTGTATTAGTCTATTCTCATTCCAAAGAGGACGTTTTTCCTTGGATTTATTTGTTACTGCCATGTTATATGAAGAGGTTGTTGAGATCTTATTGTAATCGGAATACTTAGTAAGCTCTTGCATAATTAGTGACAAATCATAGGCTGAAGTTTTATGATTAACGTCATATAGCCCATTTGGATTGACAAAATTAGTATTTTTACAGCCTAGAGAATCTGCCCTTTTGTTCATAAGCGTTGCAAATTGTTTTGTGGAACCACTTACATGTTCTGCTAAGGCTACGGCGCAGTCATTAGCAGAGGCTAATATTAATCCATATAATAATTCTTTTACAGAAAGTTTTTCACCTTCAACAAGATATATCCTTGAACCATCAGTTGCAGCTGCATTTTTACTAACTGTTACCACATCATTTAATTTTAGATTTTCTAAGACTAAAAGTATAGTCATTATCTTAGTTGTGGATGCTGGAGGGTAAGCGGAATCCTTGTTTTTTTCATAAAGTATTTTACCAGTAGTGGCATCCAATAAAACCACACTATCAGCAGACACCACTGGTGGGGCTTCTATTGATTTAACTGCTGGGGATGTATTATAAAGTATAAAAAGTGATGTAAGTAATATTGTGATTAACTTTTTCATAGGTTACCTCCAGTTTTTCAATATTTACAGTATATCAAAAAAAACCTTTCTTAGCGATAGTATTTACGAAAAGTTGTCAATAATTCTATATAGAAGGCAAAACTGTAAGTAATTATTCTGTGATAGCGGAGTTAGAAGGAGGTAATATGAAAAATAAAGAAAAAATAATTGGTTCAATAGCTATTTTGTGCATTAGCATTATCTTTATCATTGCTGGGTACATAATGTCAAGTCCAAAAGAGAATGCTAATGCCACTGATTATAAGGATATATTTGTAGAAGCTAATAGCACCTTAGAAAAAAAGAATACAGAGGCCGTTATTGCGGCTGGTTCAAATAAAGTAGAAGCAAGTAATATTAAAGTAGCTAACAGCAAGGTGGAGGATAGCAATATTAAAGTGGATATAAAGGGTGCGGTAAAAGAGCCTGGTGTTTATGAAATAAAAAAGGGAAGTAGGGTGACTGATCTTATAAAACTTGCAGGTGGGGGAACTAAAGAAGCTGACCTCGATGCTACAAATCTTTCCTCAAAGCTAAATGATGAAGACTGCATTGTAATTTCTAAAAAAGGTGAGACAAACAAAACACAAACTCCCCAGAGTAATTTGCCTCAGAGCGCTTCTTTAAAAAGTACAGAGATTAAGAGTAGTACTAAAGATTCTGCAGTCTCAAGCACTAATAGTAAGGGGGCGGGGGCTATTATTAACATAAACACTGCTAGTAAAGAAGAGCTAAATACTTTACCTGGCATAGGAGATGCCAAGGCTGATGTCATAATTAAATATAGAGAACAAAATGGAGGATTTAAGTCTGTAGAAGAACTCACTAAAGTGGGTGGCATTGGAGAAAAGACATTAAGCAAATTTATAGATAAGATAGATATAAAGTGAGAAACTATATAAAATTATATGGAAAACATGTATCAATATATAATTATAGGATACAATATACAAATGAACAAGAAAATTTAAAAGTATTAGGCTTAGAATTAAACAATTCGACAAAATTATGCATGTTGATATTGAATATATCAGTAAAATATGCTATAGTAAGTACTAGGCATGGGGGTAGATAGTTGATGGAAAATTCGTCAATATTCAAACTCTGATATATTGTTATAGCAAGGTGTGATTACACATAGTACCTAAAATTAAATAGACATATTGCGGCTTAGATACATAGTTTTATGTTATCTGAGCCGCTTTTTATTTTGAATTTCATAAAAAATCAAAAAAAGAGTTTTTAACTCTTTTTTTTTAATTCACTTCAATATTTTCTATTCCACTACTTTCAATTTTGTAATTTCCTCTTATTGCTTGTTTAGTTATAAACTTTTTTTTCATTAAAGATTCAAGAGAAGATTTTAATAATCTGATATCACCTTTACCATTGCCTAAATTAACTGCAAGCTTTATTTTTGCAATGCTTTGTGGGGATGATGTTCTATTTTCATAAAGATAGTTTAATATTTTATCTTCAATTTCTATTATGTTATCTTTCATAAGTATCCTCCTTTATTAGTACATTTCATTACAGTATATTATTATACTACATGCATTAGGTAATAAAAAGGGAAACTATTTATTACCTAATTTTTATATAATGTCGAAAATCGCTTTCGACATTTTGCTTTAAGGGTAATATAATAAGATAATACTCATTATCCATAATTATATATATAAATAAAATATTGTATTATTATCAAAATAATGGAGGGGATATTTTGGAATTTGTGATGAACAAAATAATGAAGATAGACAAGGATGCGCAAATCTATAGAAATGGAATTGAGAAGCAACTAAAAGAGAAACAAAATGAACTTGAAAATATAATAGAGGATATGTTGATTAGCTTTCAAGAAGAATCTAAAAATATTAAGAATGACATATGTAGTGAAAAAATAATCGAGGCAGAGCATAAAGTGGGTATAATAAAAAAAGAAAAAGAAGAAGAACTTAGCAATATTAATAGAAAATATCAAATCAATAAATTAGATATAGTTGAAATTGTATTTAATAGAATAGTAAAGTCAGTTTAGGGGTGGGATGTATGGGGAGTATTGTTAGATTTAGTGCTATAAATTCTAAGGTAAAGGCTTTGATTGGAAAGAGCATGAGTCAAGAGGAGTATTTAAAGTTATTAAAGTGTAAAGACTTTAAAAGCACTGTTAAAGTTTTAAAAGAGGAAACTAAATATGAAAAAATTTTGGAGCAATACAACTTAGAGAAAATAAATAGAGCTAATTTAGAAATCATTTTACAAAGGAACTATATAAGGATTTATAGTAAACTTATAAATTATTTTAATGGTGAATATAGGAATATCATAAAAACGTTATTTTTAAGATGGGAAATAGAAGATCTAAAAGTGATAATTAGAGGGAAATATTTAGGACGTAGTAAAGTGGAAATTGAAAACAAGCTTATTGCTAGAAGTTCATTAAATACAATAAACTATGATTACTTAATAGCTTTAAAAAATGTAGAAGAGGTTATAGATGGACTAAAAGGGAGCATATATTATAACAATCTAAAAAATTCAGTTAAAGATATAAGAGGAAAAGGGTTGTTTAGGATTGAAACGGAACTTGATTTTGTCTATTTTATGTCCATTAGAAAAAAACTAAAGCATTTAGACATTGAGAACAAAGATGTGGGGTATAGTATAACTGGCGTTGAGGTCGACCTTTTAAATTTAGGGTGGATATATAGAGGGAAGATTTTTTATGAAATATCTCCCGAGGAGCTATTTAACTATACTATATATAACGGTTCTAAGTTTTCAAAGGACAAGCTAATAAAACTTTGTTATGTAAATGATATGGAAGATTTTCGTAACTTAATAGAAAGAACACCATATGCGCATATATATGAAAATTATGATTTAATTTCCATTGAAAAAAGACAGCGAGAGTTTCAAAAAAAATATTACAAGAAATTTCTTAGGGAAAATAGAAATAATATTAGCATGGTTATGAGCTATATCATGTTTTATGGAATTGAAATAAGAGATATTATATCCATATTAGAGCAAAAGAGATATTACATTGGTATGAATTAGATGATTAATTATATTTCGAATACATTATAAATTGTTATTTATTAATTAATATTAGAGAGGTGATTTTGTGTCTATAGAAAAAATGAATATGGTTAATTTAGTTGGGATAATTTCTGATTTTGACAAATTAACTAAAATGCTTGCAATAGATGGATGCATGCAGCCTGTAAGTGCATTGCAGGAAATAAACTCCTCAGACTTTGTTTTGAAAACTGACCTAGATAATATAGAAGAATTAAAGAATGTAAACTATATAAAGCCTTACTTATATGATAAGGATTACAATATTAGTTTAAAACATCTTGAAAAACTAGTAGAAGATCTAAAGACCATTGACATAAGAGGTGGAACTATTAATGATAAAATATTTGATTTTGATGATTCAGAAAAGGAATTATCGAAGGTCTATGATAAATATATGGTTCTAAATAAAAATATCGAAGACTTAGAAAAAAAGCAGCAATATCTTAAAAACACTTATATAGCCTTAGAATTTTTAAAGAATATATCACATCCCATGGAAGAGATTACTACTATGGAAAATTTCCAAATGGGATTATATAAAGTTCCAGATCAAAACATGGTTAAATTAAAAGCGAATTATGAAAATATACCCTCAATAATTGAATCTGTGTACAAAGAAAAAGGTTTTGTTATATTTATATCATACACACCAATACTTTTACTAATAGAAGCAGAAAGGATTTTTAAGTCTGCAAATTGTGAAAACATACAAATGCCTAAGCATTATATAGGCACTGCAAAGGAGGTGGCAGTTAGTGTCCATGACGAGATAAATGAGATTCAGCAATCTACATGGAGAATTCGAATTGAACTTAATGTTTTTCTAAGGGAAAATTATGAAATTATAAAAAAAATACAAAGAAGTTATGAATTGGAGCAAAAGTCTGGAGAAATAAAAAAGAGTGCAGCCTGCACGAATGAGTTTTTTTATCTCTCTGGTTGGATACCTAAAAGCTTTATGGAAAGCTTTAATAAGTTACTAATGAGTTTTGATGATAGAATATTAATAATTACAAAGGACACTAATGAAAGAACTAACAAAGCTATAATTCCACCAACAATGCTTATAAACAATGAGTTGGTTAAACCTTTTGAGAGTATGGTTTTAATGTATGGTGTTCCTAGTTATGGTGAAATTGATCCCACCATGTTTTTGGCAATAACTTATACTATAATGTTTGGTGCTATGTTTGGAGATGTAGGACAAGGGTTAGTACTAGTTTTAGTAGGTTTTTTGCTGAAGAATAAGTGGGATAGAATTAATTTGGGTGGTGTTTTTGAAATCCTTGGATTAAGTTCTATAGTTTTTGGATTTCTATATGGAAGTGTGTTTGGTTCTGAATATGTAATCAATGCATTGCTAGTTAGACCTATGCAGCATATTAATGATGTATTAATTGCCGCAATAATATTTGGATGTGGTTTTTTAATTTTAGGTTTTATATTAGGTATTATTAATAGTATAAGAAAAAAAGACATAGAACGAGCTCTTTTCGGAAAAGAAGGGGTAGCAGGTTTTATGTTTTACCTTGGAATTTTAATACTAATAGTATCTATAGTTTACAAAAATCCATTATTGCCGAAAGCTATATGGATGATATATTTTATCTTCTTTTTATTATTGATATTACTAAAGAAGCCTTTAGCTAATATCTTAGTAGGTAAAGATGTTTTATTTGAAGAAGGTGCTAAAGACTATTTTATAGAATCAAGTTTTGAGGTTATAGAAACATTATTATCTATGTTTTCTAATACACTTTCATTTATAAGAGTAGGTGCTTTTGCCTTAAATCATGTAGGATTGTTTGTCGCATTTTCAGCTATGGCTTCAATGACTAAAAGTGGGTTTGCATCAGTTATGATACTAATACTTGGAAACATAATAATTATATGCCTTGAAGGTATGATTGTATTTATACAAGGGTTAAGACTTGAATATTATGAATTATTCAGCAAATATTACGAAGGTGGTGGAGTTAGTTTTGAACCTGTTCGGGTTAAATTAAGGGAGCGTATCTAAGAAATATATAACTAATTTAAAAAAATGTAAATGTTATGTACTAATTAAATATTAAGAGGAGGAAATAACAATTATGACTATATTATTAATGTTAACATTTTGTGTTGTTATAGCTACTATTACCTATGGAGTTGTAGCTCAAAGCAAGATAGATGTTTTAGGAAAAGAAAAGGTTAAAAAAGCATTGAAAATAAACTTAGGTGTATTTATACCAGTTATGATGGGAGCCTTAATTGTGAATATCCCAGGCGTTGCTCGGGGAGCAGAAGCTGCTACAGTAAACCCAGCGGCTGGACTTGGGTACCTAGCAGCGGGGCTTTCTACGGGGCTTGCAACTATTGGTGCAGGTTATGCTGTAGGTGCTGTTGGATCCTCAGCGCTAGGTGCAGTATCAGAAGATCCTAAAATACTTGGGAAAACTCTTATTTTTGTTGGTCTTGGAGAAGGTATTGCGATATATGGACTTATTATATCTATAATGATACTTTCTAAATTGTAATTTTAGGGGAGCGGTTTATGAGAAGTTACTTAATAAGTGATAATATGGACACATTTGTAGGTATGCAAATGGCAGGAATAGAAGGCATTATTCTTTATGAAAAAGAAAAAATAATAGGGAAAATCAAAGAATTAAAAAAGGACAAGGGGATAGGTATAATAATAATAACAGAAAAGATTGGACTTTTAATTCCTAATGAGGTTAGCATAATAAAATTATCAATGGAGAGACCTCTTTTAGTAGAAATTCCAGATAGGCATGGCCAAAGGCGTGGTAGTGATTATATATTAAGATATGTTAAAGAGGCTATAGGGTTAAAGATATAGTGAATACGGGGAAGGGTAGTAATTTTTAGGAGGTTTAGTTATGACCACCATTGAAGATAAAATGAGATTGTTTTCTAAGATAATACATGACAAAGTAAATGAAGAAAAGAAAGAAAGATTAGTGGCGTTTAGTAAAGAGGCTGAAAAAAAAATAAATGTAGAAAAAGAAAAAATACAAAAATTGCGACTAAGCCTTCAAAGAGAAACGCAAAAAAAATCTATAATTAAGGCAAATGCAATAGTTTCAAAAGAAAAGCTTGCTAAACAAAAAGAAATATTGTCTCTTAAGGAAAAGTTAATTAAAGATGCTCTAGAGTGTGTACGCGAAAGACTTGTAGAATTTGTTAGGTCACCCGAATATAAACCCTATTTAATAAGTAACCTTCAAAAGACATTAAAGGCAGTAGATAAAGGGCATTACATTATAATATTAGTTAAAAGGGACTATGAAAAATTTCAAAATGAAATTGGGGATATAATTAAGGGATACAGTGATTATAATTTTGAAATAAAAATTTCTGAAGATGACTTCATAGGTGGCCATATGCTAAAAGATCTTGAGGGTAAATACAAAATAGATAATAGCATATACTCTGCATTAATAGATAGCACAGAAATAATTGGGGTTAGGGTTATGGAAATGCTAGCTTGAAAATTAGTAATTGATTTAAATCTGCTGATGTATCAAGGGGGAGGGAAAACATGGAAGGGAATATTATTGGTGTAAATGGTCCAGTTATAAAAGCAGATCACATGAGGGGCTTTAAAATGAGAGAAATGGTTATGGTAGGAGCGAAAAGGCTCATAGGTGAAATCATAATACTAGAAGAAGATTATGCAACTATCCAGGTTTATGAAGAAACTAGTGGACTTAAGATAGGTGAATTCGTAATTTCTACCGGAAGCCCACTTTCTCTTAAATTAGGTCCAGGAATACTTGGAAATATATTCGATGGAATTGAGAGGCCACTAGAAAAGATAAATGAAATGTTTTATGGATTTTTACCAGAGGGAATAGGCCTGATTTCTCTTGATGAGGAAAAACTTTGGGATGTATTCGTTAATGTAAAACTTGGAGATGAATTAAAAGAAGGGCATATATATGCGAGTGTTCAAGAAACTGAAACTATTATGCATAAAATAATGGTTCCACCAGGAGTGCAAGGCACTGTAACCTGGGTACAAAAAAATGGAAAATATAACATAGAAACCACAGTAGTTAAATTAAGGCGAGGTAATAAAGATTATGAACTTAAACTTTACCAATATTGGCCTGTAAGAGACCCAAGACCAGTAAAGAATAAAAAAACTATATTTAAACCTCTTATTACAGGCCAAAGAATAATAGATATATTCTTCCCTTTGGCTAAAGGAGGAACTTGCGCTATTCCTGGAGGATTTGGAACTGGAAAGACTATAACCCAACATCAGCTTGCAAAGTGGTCTGATGCAGATATTATAGTGTACATAGGTTGCGGAGAAAGAGGGAATGAAATGACAGAAGTTCTAGAAGATTTTCCAAAGCTTATAGATCCTAGAACAAAATTGCCTCTTATGAATAGGACCGTTCTTATAGCAAACACATCAAATATGCCAGTAGCTGCAAGAGAAGCAAGTATTTATACAGGTATAACAATAGCTGAATATTTTAGGGATATGGGATATCACGTTGCTGTAATGGCAGATTCCACTTCAAGATGGGCAGAGGCCCTGCGTGAAATTTCTGGAAGACTTGAAGAGATGCCCGCTGAAGAGGGATACCCAGCCTATCTTCCATCTAGAATAGCAGAATTTTATGAAAGGGCGGGTTATGTAGAAAACTTAAATAGTACAGAAGGTTCCGTAACTGTAATTGGAGCGGTGTCACCGGCAGGGGGAGACTTTTCAGAACCAGTTACGCAAAACACTAAAAGATTCGTATCCGTATTTTTAGGTCTTGATAAAAAATTAGCATATGCAAGGCATTACCCATCAATAAACTGGCTAAATAGCTATAGTGGCTATTTATCACTTTTAAAGGACTGGTATGAAGAAAACGTGGCGGATGGCATTATGGATTTAAGGACAAAAATGCTTAAACTTTTATATGAAGAAAATAAACTTCTTGAGATAGTTAAATTGGTAGGCGAGGATGTGCTTCCAGACGCTCAAAGGCTAATTATCGAAGTTTCTAGATGCCTTAAAATTGCGTTTCTTCAACAAAATGCCTACAACGATGTAGATACTTATGCACCAATAAATAAACAATATAAGATGCTTAAAGTTATAGAATCATTTTATGATAATGGATGTTTGGCCGTGAAATCCGGAATACCAATTTCTGCAATGATCAATAAGGAATTAATGGAAAAGCTTTATAAAATGAAATACAATGTACCAAATGATAATATCTCACTAATAGATGATTTAGAAAAGGAATTAGTAAATTATTTTAATGAACTCATAGAAAAGTATAAGTAAAGTGAATAATAATAATTATCTACCTTACTTATACAAGAGGGAGGCCCTATATGAAAAAAGAATATTTAATGTTAAATAAAGTTCAAGGACCTTTAATTATACTTTCTAATGTGGAAGATGTGGCCTATGATGAAATCGTTGATATATTGGTTGATGGAAAGTATAAGAAAAAAGGAAAGGTTGTTCAAATTTATAAAGACAAAGCTATAGTACAGGTCTTTGAAACAACAACTGGGATGTCAGTTAGCAATACATCGGTGCATTTTAAAGGAGAACCATTTAAGATAGCTATTACAAAGGATATATTGGGAAGAGAATTTAATGGAATAGGTGATCCGATGGATAATGGTGGAGAAATTTATTCTTCAAAAAAATATGATGTAAATGGAAGGCCTATGAATCCCGTAGCTAGAAAATATCCTAGAAATTATATACAAACAGGAATATCCTCTATAGATTGTCTTGCTACACTAATAAGGGGTCAAAAGCTTCCTATATTTTCTGGAAATGGTATTTCTCATAATGAACTAGCTGCACAAATTGTACGGCAAGCAAAAATATCTAGCGAAACATCTGAGGAGTTTTGTATAGTATTTGGATCTATGGGCATAAAGTATGATGATGCTAACTTCTTTAAGAAAAGCTTTGAAGAAGCGGGAGTGATAGAGAAGGTAGTTATGTTTACAAATTTAGCAGATGATCCTATAGTTGAGAGAATAATAACCCCAAGATGTGCTTTGAGCGCCGCTGAATACCTAGCTTTTGATGCAGACATGCATGTACTTGTAATACTTACAGATATGACTAATTATTGTGAAGCATTAAGAGAACTCTCATCATTAAAAGAAGAAGTCCCAAGTAGAAAGGGTTACCCAGGTTATTTATATTCGGATTTAGCCTCGCTTTATGAAAGAGCAGGTATGATGAAAGGGAAAAAAGGTAGTATAACACAAATACCTATATTAACTATGCCTAACGATGATATAACGCATCCAGTACCAGATCTTACAGGTTTCATAACAGAAGGGCAAATTGTATTAAGTCGCGCAGTTCAGCAAAGAGGCATATATCCACCAGTAAACATACTGCCTTCTCTTTCAAGACTTATGAAGGATGGTATTGGTGAGGGGTTTACAAGGGAAGATCATGTTGATGTATCGAACCAAATATTTGCTGCATACTCTAAGGTACAAGATGTAATAGCACTAGCGCAAGTTATAGGAGAAGATGAGTTAGCGGAGAATGATAAGATATATATGGACTTTGGTAGAGCTTTTGAAGAAAAGTTTCTAAAACAGGATTATGATGAAAATAGAGGTATGGCAGAAACTTTAGATCTAGCTTGGGAAATTCTCAGTATATTGCCTAAAAATGAACTCGATAGGGTTTTGCCTAAGGTTTTAGAAAAATATTATAAAATAGTGGTGAAGTAATATGGAAACATTTGCACCAACTAAGTCTACATTAATGTCTGCCAAAAGCTCCTTGGATTTTTCAGAGAAGGGGTTTGAACTATTAGATAAAAAGAGAAATGTACTTATAAGAGAAATGATGTCTTATGTAACTAAGGCACGTTATCTTGAGCATGAAATGAATATAACTTTTTCAAAGGCATATAAAGCACTAGAATTTGCAAATATAAATTCAGGAATAGCAAATACCGAAAATATCGCAATGTCTGTGGGACAGGCTAAGGACTATGAAATTTTATTTAAAAGTGTTATGGGCGTAGAGGTTCCAAAAATTGTTTTTCAACGAAAAGATATTGAAGTGAAATATGGAATTTACAGAGGCAGTGCTACTATTGACGAGGTTATGAAAGAGTTTAATAATGTAAAATATTTAACATATGAGCTAGCGGAGGTAGAAAATGCTGTCTACAGATTAGCAATGGAGGTAAAAAAAACTCAAAAGAGAGCAAATGCACTTCAAAATATACAGATTCCTAAATTTAAGGAGATAGTAAAATATGTTACAGAAGTTTTAGAAGAAAAAGAAAGAGAAGATTTTTTCAGGCTAAAAGTAGTTAAAAAGAAACATAGAAAATAACATTAAAAGTCTAATAATAGTTAAATAAAAGAATATTCAAATTATTCAAAATGTGATATAATGGTTTTATAAAAGGAGGTTAAGAAGGAAAATTATAACTAAAATTTAAACTAACAAACTAATGATAAAGTTATGTAAAGGTTTAAGTTGAATAAAATTACTGTTTAGTTTCAAATAATATATGTGTAATATATAATTATGAACAACATTTAAATAAATTAAAAGAGGTGGAATATGGAAGAATACAGAGGCTACGTAATAGAAGTGGTAGAAAACGATGAAAAAGAATATCCATATAAAGCGATTGCAAGAAAAGGTGAAGAGCAGATAAAACATAAGGGACTTAGTAAATTACAGGCCGTTGACTTCGTTAAAGGAACCATTAATTTAGCAATTGCTAGAAATTCTAAACAAGAAAACGGTTAGTGTTTTGGTAAAAGGATTTTAAATAAAAGTATTGCATAATAATAATATGTATGGTATCCTAAATGTGTTGGGATTGAAAAATCAACAACAACAAGATTTGATATGATTAAAACATTACCTTTTTAGGCATATAAAGTAAATCAGATCTTAAATCTTAATATAAATAAAAAGGAGAAATGTTTAAATGGCTGACAAGACTATTGTATGTAAAGATTGTTCACAAGAATTCGTATTCACTGAGGGTGAACAAGAATTTTATAAAGAAAAAGGATTTGAAAATGAACCACAAAGATGTCCTGATTGTAGAAGAGCTAAAAAACAACAGAACAACAGAGGATTTCAAAGATAGTATTATCTAGAAAAATTACCTATAGGAATTTATTCCTATAGGTTTTATTTTTGTGGAAAATTATTGTATGATTTATAAAAAAGTATGGTATATTATATTAAAGATATGAAATAAAATAATATATTAAGGAAGTTTATGTAAAAGGAGCGATTTTGATTTGAAAAATATGAAATTAAGTAAAGTAGATTTGAAAAAAATAGAAATACAAAATGTTAATGTGAATAAAATTAACATTAATAATATGATAATTGCTAAAACACAACATATTCATGGGGGTACCTATGTGGGGGAGAGAATTGACGGAAAGAAACATGGCGAAGGAACTTTTATTTATACTGATGGGAGTAAATATATAGGTCACTGGGAAAATGACCAAATGAATGGTCAGGGTACACTTGCTTTTTCTGGTGGAGAGAAGTATATAGGTGAATGGAATAATGATGAAAAACATGGATACGGGATATATACTTGGCCAGATGGTGAAACCTATATAGGAGTTTGGGAGAATGGTGAGAAATGTGGTAAGGGAATTTGTATATGGCCAGATGGAGACACGTATGTAGGAAGCTTTAAAGATGGACTTAGACAAGGTGATGGCATCCATACTTGGGCAGGAGGAGAAAAATATATAGGGCAGTGGCAAAACGATGAAAGAGAAGGGCAAGGGATGTATATTTATTCTGATGGTGAAATTGAAATGGGAGTATCTAAAAATAACCAATTAATCAAATAAGAATAATTAAATAAAAACAAATGAAAACGTTATTATTTATTGAATTATAATCCTTATCCTCATATGGAACCTTTTTATAATAAGAACAATATTATATACCAACAAAAGAAGTATTAAACCGATAAACTTAGGAAAAATGACTTTAAATACAAGCTATTTGCCTTTAGAGAGGAGGGAAATATGTATGGGTTGTTGGTGGATATTATTATTATTATTATTTGAGGATAATAATGGTAATTGCGGTAACAATGGTAATTGGAACGATAATTGTTGTTGCAATACTTTTATTATAAATTGTAATAAGAAACATCATAAAAAAAACCGTAATGTATGTAGTTACTAAAATCATCATATTTAAATTTGTAATGTTAGCATAAAATATTAAATTATGCATTTAAAATTACGGAGACTTTAGATGATTATACTAAAGTCTCCTATTTATTCTACTAAAAATAAAATTCATAAAAATGCAAAAAAAAGGATAGGTTAAGCAATATGAAGAAGTGGTATGGAAAGACAATGACAAAGGTAGTGGAGATGTTAAATTCAGATATTAATTTGGGGTTAACTGAAAATAAAATTGAATATATGAGGAAATATTATGGTGAAAATATTATAATAAAGCCTAAAATTGAAAGCCTTTTAACTTTAATTACTATTGAAATAAAACAATTATGGGTTTTTTTATCAATATTTTATATTGCTATGCTGTTTTATAACAAGTTACAAGTTATAGGGATTATAGTAACTTTAATATTGGTAATTAGTGTAATGCTTCTAATTAATGGAGACTATAAAGAAGTGAAAAATTTATTGGTAATTGACAATTTAAATAAAAATTTTTCTAGCGTAATCCGTTGCGGAAAGATATGCAAAATAAGTTGTGAGGAAATGGTAGTTGGAGATATTGTTTTTTTAGAAAAACGTAGCTATGTTTCAGCAGACATTAGGATATTAGAATGCGAAGATCTTAAGGTTAAGGAAGTTGCTATAACAGGTGAAAAATATGAGGTTGAAAAATATTCCGTTAAGATAGAAGGGGAAGTAATAAAGCTTTCTGAAATTAAAAATATAGTTTTTAAATCTTCTGTTATTACTGAAGGGTCTGGTTTAGGGATAGTTATAAATACTGGCATGAATACACAAATTGGGAAAATTATAAAAGTGCTACTTGATTATAAAAACGATAACAGAATTTTCAGTAATAATTTGATTAAAATTGCAAATAAACTAGCACTAATTACTATAATTGCAAGTCTAATTACGTTGCTTTTTACAATATATAAGAAATTTGGTATCCATGAGATTATAAATGCACTTATATATATTTCTATGGCATTTAATTTGCCAATCTTTATTATAATATTATTTTTGTTTTTTAATATTATATTTGCCGAATTTAAGAAGAAAAATGTATACATAAATAATAATTCTACTATATATGTCTTATCAAATATATCTACAATATTTACTAATAAAATGGGTGCTATTTCGGAGAATAAACTTATACTTCGAGAAGTCTATTGTGATAGTATGCTTATTTATGTTCGATATCAGGGTATTGAACTTGAGGGTAATATAGAAAGAATAATGAGTATAGCATTAAATTGTAACGATGCGAGACTCAGCAATGAAATTAATCAATATATGGGAAATTCTAATTCTATCGAAAGTTTGGCAGAATACTCCATTCTCGAATTTTGTAATGGGAAATTCGCACAAAATAGTGAAATCAAAAGTAAACAAGAAAGAATCTTTAAAATACCGTATAATTCTGATAAGAAAATCAAAACTGTTGTAAATAAGATTGAAGGAAGGTATAGAGCTAATGTAACAGGCGTTCTTGATAGTCTGCTTGATAAATGTACTCATATTTTAATTAATGGTGTAGAAAAAGAAATTAAAGACACTGACATAAAAAATATTATAAAAGTTCATATAGATATGTCTAATAAAGCTTATAATGTTATAGGGTATGGATATAGAAATTTTAATTATGAGCCTAGCATTGATGAAAATATAGAAAGTAATTTAGTTTTTGTTGGTTTAATGGGCTTTGAAAACCCTATAAAAGAAAGCTCATACAAAGCTATGGAAATTTGTAAGGCCATTAATATCAGGCCTATTATAGATGAAGGAGATAATAAGATAGCCTCAGCTGCTTTTGGCAAACTCATAGGGCTTACGCATAAGAAAGAGGAGATTCTAACAGGTGCAGAAATAGATTATATGAGTAAAGAGGAATTTGATGGAAATATTGAGTGTGTTAGTATCTTCTCAAAAATCACATCTAAGCATAAAAGTAAAATCGTTAATTCTTTAAATTGTAAAGGATGTTCTGTTGCTTCCATGGGGCATACGCTAACTGATTTACAATATTTATACAAATCAAATGTATCTATTTCTGTAGGTGATGAATGTAGCAATGTAGTAAAAAAACTTTCGAGTTTATTTTTACAAGAAAATGATTTTAGTGTAATGATAGATTTAGTTAAGCACAGTAAAAAGATTATTAATTATATAAGTGAATTTATTTTATTTCTAAGCCAAGCAGGCATAAGTGAAATCATTATAATATTAGTAAGTTTAATTACTAAAGGTGTTATGCCATTTTCATTTATAGGAATCTTGTATTTGAATTTTATAATTATACCTTGTTGTGGGATATCAATTTTGTTGCAAAACAGAAATATTAATCATAATTTAAAAGATATTAACTATAAATATATAAAAAGAATATCTATAAAAAATTCGATTATAATTATTGGTATAAATGGTTTGATTTTTGGTTTAATGGTTAAATTTACAATAATTAAACTTCAAGATATTAGCTTAGTTATTTTTATTTTATATCAAAGTATATTTAGCTTAACATTAATATATGAAAAACACATTTTGAAAAATAAAATTTCTTTTATTCTTTTTTCACTAAATTTATTATTTCTAAGTATATTTATTTTACACTTAGGAACATTCAAATAAATAAGAATACTCTGATTAACATAAATATTTTTTGGATAAAATAAAGTTATGGGGGTATGTAAATACTTGAAAATATATTTATACTATTGTTGGAATTTAGTATCACATAAAAGATAGAACAAATTAGTATGTTCTTTTTAGTAAATAAATTTTCAGGTATAACAGTTTATTATGGCGAGACCATTAGTATATTATGCAATAACGATATTTATGGGATGTTTTACCTGTTTAATTTTAATAAATAATCCTATTTTAGGTGCAGTTATAACTGCATCTTTTTTAGCTATCATGTATTTTACTATAGATAAAAAATTTTTTTATCTAGTAGTTTGTTTTTTTATTATTAGTTCTATAAATTATTATTCTTATTTTAATGTTAATTTACCCAATGTTCAAATGCTGAAAGTTAGAATTTCACAAAAAAGCACATATTATTGCACCGCAATATATGATAATAAGAAAATTGTTTTGGAAGGCAATATTTTTGAATTGACGCAGGGGAGAAATGTTTGGATAAATGGTAATTTTAAGAAATTATCAGAGTATGATAGGGGGATAGTTGGGACATATACAGTTAAAAATTATAAAATTTGCAATGAGGATTTAATATCAAAGATTGAAAGTTTTAGAAAAGGCTTAAATGAAAAATTTTTAGGAGTGCTGGGGAAAGAAAAAGCTGCAATAGTTATGGGTGTATGTTTTGGAGATAGTGGATACATAGAAAAAGCACAAAAGGAAGAATTTAAAAAACTAGGTATCAGCCATGTTATAAGTGTATCAGGATTGCATATGTCAATAGTATATAAAGTTTTAGAAGTCATTATTGGCTATAAAGTTGCTTTATTATTTTCATTTGGATACATGATATTTACAGGAGGGCAAGCATCTACAATACGAGCATTTATAATGATTTTCATATTAAAAATATCTAGTAAGGTTTATAAAAAATATGATAGTCTCTCATCTCTTAGTTTAGCTGCAATTATATTGCTAATATTTAGACCATTTTGCATTCTTGATATTGGATTTATGCTCTCGTTTCTTTGCGTTCTAGGAATTATAGTATATAATAAGAAAATGAAAAAGGTGCTATATAAACTACCATCTACTATTAATGAATCTTTTAGTTTAAGCTTAAGTTCTCAAATATTTTCTACACCATATGTAGTTGTGGCTCTTAAAACTTTTAGTCTGGGGTTTCTTTTTAGTAACTTATTGTTATTGCCAATCTATACAGTAGTTGTAGTGCTTGGAAATATTGGATTAGTGTTTAGCGGTTTTTATCAATTGTTCAATTTAATAAATTATGGATTATTTACTGTTTTGATGATTATAGAATCTATTCAAAAGGTGCTCGGTAACCTATTACCAGAAATGATTTATTTTTCTTATATAGAGAGTTTAGTTGTATTTGGGCTATATATATGTTATCTTGGAATTAAAAAAGGATATGCACAATTTAAGTATGTACCACTTTGCATTATCTTTGTGGTAGCATTTCAAAATTACAAAGTTTTCCCAGAAGTTAGTTATATAAGTGTAAATAAAATTAGTATAGTTTTATTACAATATAAGAGAACCACAATTGCAATTACTACAGGTAACGTTAATGTTAAGGATATAAAAGTTCCTGTAAAAATAGATAAGGTTTTTCAAGGTGACAAGGGGACTTCAGCTATTAAGCTAAATGGAAGATACAATATTAGATTAACACGCCGTGGCAATAAATTAGAAGCACAGGTGTGCTTTTCGCAAAAGGAAACTAAAAAAGAAAACGTAGAAGTAAATAATAATGGCGAAGTATTTAATAACAGTGAAGATATTACATCGTATGTTGACGTTGTAAAACTAAAAAATGATGAGACATATGTGCCTTCAGGTACAATTATAAACAAGTACATAATTATAGGAGACAGAGTTTTAAAATTTTAAGAGGGGCTGGAGGAAATACTTTGATTAACTATGCAGAGCTTGAGAAAAAAATAAAAAAACATGAACTAGACAATTGCTATATATTTTGTGGACCAGACGAAAAATTAATTATGGATCATGTTAAATTTATAACTGATAATGTAGTAAGTGGAAATTTTATAGATTTAAATTATTCTAAATTTGATGGTAGCAAAACTGATTTTGAAGCAATTAGTGACGCTTGTGAAACAATGCCATTCATGAGTGATAAAAAGGTAGTGGTTGTATATAGAGCATCTTTTTTAGATGATAGTTCCGGAAATAAAAATTCGGGGGACTTAAAAAGCAAGAATTTTGTCTTATTAAATGAATATTTAAATAATCCCGCGCCTGATTGTATTTTGATTATATATTATACATTTTTGAGTGATCGAGAAAAACCAAGCAATAAAATTAAGAAAATAGATAAAAAGGCATGTGTTATAAAAGTTGATAAATTAAGGGGGGATCATCTTCAAAAAAAGTGCAAAAGTTTATTTGAAAATGCAGGCACAAAAATCGGAAAACCGGAACTTACTTTATTTTGCACTCAGGTAGATAATAATATGGATATCATATTAAATGAAATAGAAAAATTGGTTTCTTATGCAGAGGGAAGAGATATTACTAAAGAAGACATTTTTGCTATGATGCCTCAAAAGAGTGAGAATGATATTTTTAATTTAGTTGATTATTTGTCTCAGAAAAATATTAAGAGAGCTATAGATATTCTAAATGAACTTATATATAAAGGAGAGAAGATTCCACTTATCTTATTTATGATAGGGCGACAATTTAATCTTTTATTTAATATTAAATTGGGTATTGATGGTGGAAAAACAAAGGAAATTTTGGCAAGTGAACTAAGGCTTCACCCTTATGTTTGTGAAAAAATGGTTTCGCAGAGTATGAAATTTACAATAAATGCGCTAAAGAGAAATATTGAACTATGTGTTGATACCGAAAAAATAATAAAAAGTACATCTACTGACGATAAGATAAATATTGAAGTTTTTATGATAAAAACTGTTATGTAGTATACATTAATGCATACTACAATAAAAAATAAAAAACCGGTGTAAATCACCGGTTTTTTATTATGCAGTTAAACTTAAAGAACTTAATTTCGCTGCAAGTCTTGACTTTCTTCTTGCTGCCTTGTTAATGTGAAGTATTCCTTTTGTTACAGCCATATCTAAAGCTTTAACCACACTTGCATATGTAACTGTAGCTTCTTCAACATTACCAGTAACGATAGCTGTTTCAAATTTCTTCACTTTAGTTTTTAAAGCAGTTTTAATCATTGTATTTCTAAGTGTTTTAACCTGTGTAACTTTAATTCTTTTTTTTGCTGATTTAATATTTGCCATTCATTTTCACCCACCTTTGTATTTAATAACGTGTCAGCAGTTTTGGGGAAAACTGCATACGAGTCTTTTTAATTATTCAACTGACATTATAGCATTAAAATTTAAACACTTCAAGTGAAATTTAATCTATATCCATAAATATAGTATAAGACTCAATTTAATTAATCGAATAGTATAAAATAAATGTTTTTATAAGAATAGTAAAGGACTATTAGGAAAAGCTAATATTAAAAATGTAGTTGAGGTGAAAATATGATAAGTTTAAGAACAGATTTGGCTGTAGAAGCTAAAGAAATATACAAAGCGGAAAACAATGGTGAAATGCCTGGTGTTGATGTAGAAGAGTATAGCAAGGGTGATATTAAAATTACTAATGTAAAAATAGTAAATGATATTGGCGAAAAAATGATGGGAAAACCAAAAGGTACATATATAACAATTGATATCCCTGAATTTGTTCATTATGATGGTGATGCCATGGATAGGGTAAGTATTGTAATGGGAGAGGTACTATCGCCACTTCTAAAATTAGATGATAGTATGACGGCCTTAGTGGTTGGACTTGGTAATTGGAACGTTACTCCAGACGCCGTAGGACCCAAAGTTGTTTCAAAGATAATGGTAACTAGGCATTTAAAGCAATTGGTACCAGATTCTATTGACGAGGGAATAAGACCTGTATGTGCAATATCTCCTGGAGTACTTGGAATAACTGGCATGGAAACTGGTGAAATTCTCCGTGGCATTGTGGAGAAAATTAAACCGAATTTAGTAATTTGCATTGATGCATTAGCTTCTAGAAAAATGGATAGGGTAAATAGAACTATACAAATAGGAACTTCAGGGATATCTCCAGGAGCAGGAATTGGAAATAGGAGGATGGAAATAAGTGAAAAAACCTTAGGGGTGCCAGTAATTGCTATAGGAATTCCAACAGTAGTGGACGCTGCAACTCTCGCGAATGATACAATTGATTTAGTGCTTGATGAGATGATTAAATCAGCAAATAAAGGCGGCGAATTTTATAATATGCTAAGGTCAATTGATAAGTCAGAAAAACAAAAGATGATTGCAGAAATATTAAATCCATATGTTGGGAATCTTGTAGTTACGCCAAAGGAGATTGATATGGTTATTACTTCTGTTTCCAAAATAATTGCTAATGGTATAAATATAGCATTGCAGCCAGCATTAGATTTAGATGATATAAATAAGTATTTGAACTAGTAATAACTTTGTAACTTTCATCATATGTATTGTATAAGGTAGCTGAAAAAAAGACTAGCATTAAATTAGTTATTTTTGGGGTGCTCAAGCAGGGGGGATGAAGATGAATTACAAAGGTATAAATTCTAAGGCTAAGAATAAAAATATGCCAAGTGGGAAAATGAATTATTCAGAATATTCTATTAGAAAAAACGGTAATGTGAGAATATTTTTTAGTATTTTCACATTACTCATTATTTTTTTACTAGGTGTTATTTTACCTAATAGTGCTAAAGCAGACAGTGAAGGAGATAATACAAACTACTTTTATGTTAGTGTTATTAATAATGCATTATCTGTAATTAAGTCCACAAATTCAAAGCAACAGGATGCTAATAATGAAAATAACTCAAATTTAGAGGCTTTATCATTTTTAGGGGTGGACATTTTAAATCCTATATCCATAGTAGTAAAAGAAATTGCATATTTAGATAAAAATGAAAGTAGTGATGTGAGCAATCCAGAATCATTTAGTTTTAACCCCTTCAACTTAGATGATAAACAAGTAAGTAAAACGGATGCGAAAGATTCAAACGTAGTAGCGAACCTGTATAACCCTGCTTTGAAAAAAAACCTAAATAATGCAAAGCCTCGGGTGCTAATATATCACTCTCATACTTCAGAAGCTTATCGCACATCAGATAAGGATACATCTAAAACTGATGCAAGTTTGGATCAAACAAGAAATGTTTGTGCTGTAGGAGATGTAATAGAGTCAGAGCTTGAAAAAAAATATGGAATTTCAGTTATACATGATAAGAATGTAAATGATACAGGTGATTATAGGAATGCCTACAAAAAATCTGGAGTTACTTTAGATAAGTATTTAAAGGTATATGAAAAATTCGACTTAATTATAGATTTACATAGAGATAGTGTAGAAAATAATAACGCAGTAACTACTAAAATAAATGGGGAAAGGGTTGCTCAATTTATGTTTGTAGTAACAGATAAAAACCCTAAATATGCAAAGCAAAAGAAGCTAATAAACTCAATGATAGCAACATCAAACAAACTATATCCTGGTTTTATAAGGAGTACCCCGATATATTATTACCACTGGGGTATGGGCTTTTATAACCAGAATAGGAGTGACAATGCAATGTTAATTGAAGTAGGTACATATACTAATAGTATTCAAGAAGTAAAAAATACTGGTAAGTATTTATCAAGAATCATTGCAGAACAATTAAATGGCAAAAAATGAATATTTTATACTAAAAAGTGCATCCTTACTAATAAGAAGATAATAATTAGTAATTATTATCTTCTTAAGAAAAATGTAAGGGGGCACCTTTTATGCGTAAAAGAGGTAGAATTAAATATTTTCTTATAATTAGTATTTGTTTTTCCATATTCGTTTATGGATTTATTGTAGTAAATATTAATAAACCAGAACTTGTGAGAAAAAAGTCAAAATTTACAATGAACCTAAAATTAAACCCTGTTGATTTTAGAATAGAGACTAAGGGATATGTTTTTTATGTGAATACTAAAATTATTTATAACATGAAAGAAAAATGTATTGATACTTTTAACGATGTTTTTTCAAAATAATATGAAATTAATTCGTTGAGTAAAATAAAGTGTTGTTTAAAATCACAATCCGCGTGCAATACTAGATATATTTATGATATAATTTAATTTGATTTATAAAAACTAATATAATTAGAGTAAAATGTATTTACATTAAGTTAAAAAATGATTCAGTTCATATAGAATAATGGGGGTAAAATTAATGCAGAGCGATAGACAAAAATATATAAGGAACTTTTCAATAGTTGCACACATTGATCACGGCAAGTCTACTCTTGCAGACAGATTATTAGAGAAGACAGGTACTTTAACTAAAAGGGAAATGGAAGAACAAGTACTTGATAATATGGATTTAGAAAGAGAAAGAGGAATTACCATAAAATCTCAACCAGCAAGATTGGTTTACAAAAGAGAGAATGGTGAAGAATACATATTCAATCTTATAGATACTCCAGGGCATGTGGATTTTAACTATGAGGTTTCAAGGAGTTTAGCTGCTTGTGAGGGGGCTGTACTTGTAGTTGATGCATCACAAGGGATACAAGCTCAGACCTTAGCAAATTGCTATCTTGCAATAGATAACAATCTTGATATTGCACCAGTTATTAATAAGATAGATCTTCCTAGTGCAAGGCCACAAGAGGTAATTAAGGAAATTGAGGACGTAATAGGAATTGAAGCTCAAGACGCTCCACTAATTTCTGCGAAGACTGGACTTAATATAGAAGATGTTTTAGAAACTGTAGTAAAAAAAATTTCACCACCCAGTGGTGATGAAGAGGCTCCACTCAAAGCTTTAATTTTTGATTCTTCCTATGATAGTTATAAAGGCGTTGTTTGTTATGTAAGAGTTAAAGACGGCAAGGTTAAAGCAGGAAGTAAGATTAAGCTAATGAATACTAGTAAGATATATGATGTAGTAGAAGTTGGAGTTTTTGTTCCTAATTACCTAACGGTACCTGAGTTAAGGGCTGGAGATGTTGGATATATAACTGCATCTATAAAAAATGTTAGGGATGCTCGCGTAGGGGATACTGTAACAGAAGCTGCAAGGCCTGCTCTAGAGCCACTTAAGGGGTATAAACCAGCTATTCCTATGGTGTTTAGTGGTATTTATCCTATAGATGGTGCTAGATATGGAGAATTGAAAGAGGCACTAGAAAGGCTTCAGTTAAATGATGCAGCATTAGGGTTTGAACCAGAGACATCTATTGCTTTAGGTTTTGGATTTAGATGTGGATTCTTAGGTCTTCTTCATATGGAGATAATACAAGAAAGAATAGAAAGAGAATTTAATTTAGATATTATTACGACGGCTCCATCTGTTATATATAAAGTAATGAAAACTAGTGGAGAATTAATAGAAATAACAAATCCTACAAATCTTCCAGAGCCTACAGAAATTAGTTATATGGAAGAACCAATAGTTAAAGCGTCTATCATAACACCATCAGAATATTTAGGATCAGTTATGGAGTTATGCCAACAAAAAAGAGGAATATACATTGATATGAAATATATAGAAACCACTAGAGTGGTTGTAAATTATGACTTGCCACTTAATGAAATAGTATATGATTTTTTTGATGCCTTAAAATCAAGAACGAAAGGTTATGCATCTTTTGATTATGAATTAAAAGGATATATAACAGCAAATCTTGTAAAGTTAGATATTTTACTTAAAGGAGAAAAAGTTGATGCACTGTCTATGATTGTTCCCGAGGAGTCGGCATCCCATAGAGGGAGAGTTATGGCTGAAAAACTAAAAGAACACATACCAAGACAAATGTTTGAGATTCCAATACAGGCGTCTATAAACGCAAAGGTAATTGCAAGAGAAACTGTTAAGGCACTTAGAAAAGATGTTTTAGCTAAATGCTATGGCGGAGATATTTCAAGAAAGAAAAAACTATTATCAAAACAAAAAGAAGGTAAAAAGAGAATGAGACAAGTTGGAAGCGTAGAAGTTCCACAAGAAGCATTTATGGCTATACTTAAAGTAGACTAATGCTATTTTTTTTGTAGCATAATAGAGCTTAAAGCATATTAATAGTTAAATTAGATAGGATATAAGTGAGGATAAGATATGAAGAATGTGGCTTTATATATACATATCCCTTTTTGCAAGCAAAAGTGTTTATATTGTGATTTTCCCTCAGTTGCTGGTAAAGAGGATTGTATGCCGGGTTATGCCGCAGCCTTAGCGAAAGAAATAAATAGTATAAAAGATAAAAAAATAAAAACTATATTTATAGGTGGGGGAACTCCCACCTATTTGTCTGTAGCTGGCTGGGAAATAATAAAGAAAAGTATCAATAGATTGGATTTATGTGATGATTTAGAGTTTACGGTGGAAGGTAATCCAGGAACATTTACGAGAGAAAAATTAATTGTTCTAAAAAACATGGGAGTAAATAGAATTAGTATTGGGCTTCAAGCTTTTCAAGATTCACTGCTTAAATTAATGGGAAGAATACATACTATTGAGGACTTTAAACAAAGCTTCAAGATGGCAAGAGATATAGGCTTTGACAACATAAATGTAGATTTAATGTTTGGTTTGCCTAGTCAAACACTTAAGCAATGGCTAGAGACACTGGAAAATGTAACAAAGCTTAATCCAGAACACTTATCTTGTTATAGCCTAATTGTTGAAGAGGGAACAGAGTTTTATAAAAGATTTGAAAAAGGCACATTAGATCTTCCTGGTGAGGAGATTGAAAGAACTATGTATGCAAAGACAATAGAATACTTAAGTGGAAAAGGATATATACAATATGAAATATCTAATTTTGCAAAAGAAAATAAGCAATGTAGACATAATCTAGTATATTGGGAAATGGATGAATATATTGGGTGCGGAGCAGCTTCTCATTCATATAGCGATGGTTTTAGGTATAGAAATGAAGAAAATATAGAAAAATATATTAAAAAAATAAATTCAAAAGGGATAGGATCAGAAGGCTTAGCAATAGTAGAAAAAACAAAAAATTCCTTTAATGATGATATGGAAGAGTTCATGTTCATGGGTCTTAGAAAAAATGTAGGCATATGCAAAAGTGAATTTAAGCAAAGATTCCATAAAGATATAGATAGTGTTTATAGGGATGTAATAAATAAATATACAAATACTGGGTTTATGAAGGAAAGTGAAGACAATATTTTTTTAACATATGAAGGTATAGAGGTATCTAATGTAATTATGGCAGAATTTCTTCTATAACTCACAGTAATATAAACAAGGAAAATAAAATATTGCAAGCTAAGATAAAAAATAGTTTTACTTTTGATATGGCTTATTAGAAAATAGAAGAAAAACGTAGCATGTGAGATCTAATGTGGCATATAAGCTATAAAATGGCTATAATGAAAAATGAAGGTTATTGACAAATACAATAGTAAATGATATTTTAAATATATACCCGTTAGCACTCAACGGTGGTGAGTGCTAATAAAAGAGGTGATATTATGGAAATGGATGAAAGAAAAATTAAAATACTTCAGGCAATAATTACAGATTATATAAACAATGGTGAGCCTGTTGGATCCAGAACCATAGCTAAAAAGTATGATTTAGGTATTAGTTCAGCTACTATAAGAAATGAAATGTCAGACCTTGAAGAGATGGGGTATATAGAACAACTACATACTTCATCAGGTAGAAAACCATCAGATAAGGGTTATAGATTATATGTTGATAGACTTATGGAAATTACAAAACTATCGACTGAGGAAGAGTATATGATCAAAAATCATCTTCTTAATGTTGCTTTGTATGAGGTTGATAAAATTGTTAAGCAAGCAACTCAAATGCTCGCGCTTCTTACAAATCTAACATCTATAGTTAAGGCACCTTCTGTTCAAAAAAGCTGTATAAAATATATTCAGCTAATGGGTTTAGATGCTGGAAGTATTTTATTTGTAATTATTACTGACAGTGGTATCATTAAAAATAATGTTATTAAAATTAGTAAACCTATTGATGGTACTGTCATAATAAAACTTACTAATATACTTAATTTTAGATTAGGAAAGCTTACAATTCAGCAGATAAATTTGGAAGTCATTAATAATTTGAAAAGAGATTTAGCTTTGTATGTGGAAATATTTAACGGTATTATTCCAGCTTTATATGATAGTTTATCTGGTATTGAATCTTCAGAAGTCTATATTCAGGGTGCTGCAAATATATTTAATTACCCAGAATATAACAATATTACTAGGGCACGTGAATTTTTAGTTTTAGTAGATAACAAAGAAAGTATAAATAGTTTACTTGGTGCTAATGACATGAATGGTAATATTACGATTAAAATTGGTGGGGAAAATTTTGTTGAATGTGCTCGCGAATGTAGTATTATAACAGCTGTTTATAGTGTCTCTGGAACACCACTGGGATCTATTGGTGTTATTGGGCCAACAAGAATACCCTATGGAAAAGTTATATCTGTATTAACTGAAGTAGTTAAAGAATTAAATGATAATATAGCTCAAATTTATAAGGATCCATAGATAAGATTTATATTTAAAAGATTTATTTTGAGCCAGAAATGGAGGAATGATTGAATGGATACAAATAATGAAAATATTTTAGAAGATGAGAATATATCAGTGCCTAATGCGGACTCAACAGTTGATGAAACTGAAGGAGAACAAAACACTAAAGGCGAAACAGAAGGTTCTATAGATGAAACTATATATGAAACTATAGAAGACGCTGAAATAGTAGAAGGGGAAGAGTTAAAAGATGAAGAATCTGAAGAACTTTTAGAAAGTGGAAAAGAAAAGGATATGAGAAAAAATAGAAAAAAATTAGAAGAGGAAAATAAAAAATCACAAGAAGAAAACAAAAAACTACAAGATGAGGTAGATTCTTTTAAAGATAAACTCTTAAGGACAACTGCTGAATATGAAAATTTTAGAAAAAGGACAGTGAAAGAAAAACAAGGCATATATACAGAGGCCTGCGCAGATGTTTTAAAAGAAGTTTTACCAGTACTCGATAATTTAGAAAGAGCATTGTCTGTTGATGGTTGTGGAGAAGAGCTAAGAACTGGTGTGGAGATGACTGTAAGACTATTCAATGATGCATTTGAAAAATTAGGAGTAGAAGAATTAGCATCAATTGGCGAATTTGATCCAAATCTTCATAATGCAGTAATGCATATCGAAGATGAGCAGTATGGAGTTAATGAAATAGTAGAAGTATTCCAAAAGGGGTATAAAAAAGAAAATAAAGTATTAAGACATAGTATGGTTAAAGTTGCAAATTAAAACTGTATTTAAAAAAATATAAATGTCATAACAATATAATTGTTATGGTATAAAAGGAATATACGAGGAGGAAATAATAATGGGAAAAATTATAGGAATAGATTTAGGTACAACAAATTCATGTGTAGCAGTAATGGAGGGTGGAGAACCCGTAGTAATTTCTAACGCAGAAGGAGCAAGGACTACGCCTTCAGTGGTTTCATTCCAAGCTAATGGAGAAAGATTAGTAGGTCAAGTAGCTAAAAGACAAGCTATTACAAATCCAGATAAAACGATAATGTCAATTAAAAGAGAAATGGGTACTGATCATAAAGTAGATATAGATGGTAAATCACATACACCACAAGAAATTTCAGCTTATATATTGCAAAAAATAAAAGCAGATGCTGAAGCTTATTTAGGAGAATCGGTTACAGAAGCTGTAATAACTGTACCTGCATATTTTAACGATAGCCAAAGACAAGCAACTAAAGACGCAGGAAAAATAGCTGGACTTGACGTTAAGAGAATAATAAATGAACCTACAGCAGCAGCACTAGCTTATGGACTAGACAAAATGGATGTTAACCAAAAAATATTAGTATATGATTTAGGTGGCGGTACATTTGATGTATCTATATTAGAACTTGGTGATGGTTTATTCGAAGTTAAGTCAACTAACGGAAACACTAAGCTTGGTGGAGATGACTTTGACCAAAAGGTTATGAATCATATTGCAGATACTTTTAAAGCCGATAATGGAATAGATTTAAGAAATGATAAAATGGCACTTCAAAGATTAAAAGAAGCTGCTGAAAAAGCTAAAATTGAATTATCATCTTCAACACAAACAAATATTAATCTACCATTTATTACTGCAGATGCTACAGGTCCTAAGCATATAGATATGAATTTAACAAGAGCTAAATTTAATGAATTAACTCATGATTTAGTTCAATCTACAATAGAACCTATGAAAAAAGCAATTGCAGATGCAGGTTTATCTCTTAATGAAATAGATAAGATTGTACTTGTAGGTGGTTCAACAAGAACACCAGCAGTTCAAGATGCAGTTAAAGAATTTACTGGTAAAGATCCTTCAAAGGGAGTAAATCCAGATGAATGCGTTGCACTTGGTGCAGCAATCCAAGCAGGAGTATTAAGTGGAGAAGTTAAAGATGTTTTACTTCTTGATGTAACTCCATTAACCCTTGGAATTGAAACTTTAGGTGGAATAGCTACTCCTTTAATTGAAAGAAATACTACAATTCCCGCTAAAAAGAGTCAAGTATTCTCAACTGCTGCAGATGGTCAAACATCAGTTGAAATTAACATTGTTCAAGGTGAACGACAAATGGCTGCAGGTAACAAAACTTTAGGAAGAGTTACTCTTTCAGGAATTGCATCAGCACCAAGAGGAATTCCACAAATAGAGGTTACTTTTGATATAGATGCTAATGGAATTGTTAATGTATCTGCTAAAGATAAAGGAACAGGTAAAGAAGCTAAGATAACAATTACAGCATCAACTAATTTAAGTGATGATGAAATTGATAAAGCAGTAAAAGAAGCAGAAAAATTTGCAGGAGAAGATAAAAAGAGAAAAGAAGAAATCGAAGTTAAGAACAATGCAGAACAGTTAGTATATCAAACTGAAAAAAGCTTAACTGACCTTGGAGAAAAAGTATCAGAGGAAGATAAGAAAGATATTGAAGCTAAATTAGAAGCTCTTAAGAAAATTAAAGATGGAGAAGAAATTGAAGCTATAAAGAAATCTACTGAGGAATTAACTGAGGCATTTTATGCAGTAACTACAAAAGTGTATCAAGCAGAAGCAGAAGCAGCAAAAGCTGGGGAAGCTGGTCAAGGGCAAGATAACACTGGTGGCAATGCTCAGCAAGATGATAATGTAGTGGATGCTGATTATAAAGTAGAAGAAGATGAAAAGAAAGAAGATAAATAATTAATAAAACAACTAAATTAGGGATGGGTAACTACCCTTCCCTAATTTTTATATGGTTTAAGAAAAACAATATTATCAATAGTTATATAAAAACTATATAATAATAGGGGTTGAATTATTTTAAGGATTAGTTTATATTAGGGATTAGTTTATATTATAGAAGTATATATATTTTAGGTGGTGTAAAGTAAGATGTCAAAAAAAGATTATTATGAAACTCTTGGCATAGAAAGAGATGCCAGTGAGGAAGAAATTAAGAAAGCTTTTAAAAAAAATGCACTAAAATACCATCCAGATAGAAATCCAGACAATAAAGAAGCAGAAGAAAAATTTAAAGAAATGAATGAGGCATACCAAGTTCTATCTAATTCAGAAAAAAGATCTAGATATGATCAATATGGTACAGCTGATACTAATGGAGCTGGATTTGAAGGTGGCTCTGATTTTTCAGGCTTTGGTGGTTTTGGAGATATATTTGGAGACATATTTGGAGGTGGATTTTCTCAAAGGAATCAGAATGGACCAAGAAAAGGTGCAGATTTGGAATATAATTTAAATTTACATTTTGAGGAGGCTGTTTTTGGTGTAGAAAAAGAGATATCTATTACGAGAAATGAAAAATGTGGGGATTGTGGTGGTAGTGGCGCCAAAGCTGGTACATCGCCTAAAACATGTGATAAATGTGGTGGAAATGGGCAGATAAAAGTACAGAGAAACACTGCTTTTGGAAGTTTTGCTAGTATGAGCACTTGTGATAAATGTGGAGGTCGCGGTCAAATAATATCTGAACCATGTAAAACTTGTCATGGCTCTGGAAAACAAAGAAAGAACAGGAAAATTAAAGTTGATGTTCCAGGTGGAGTTGATACTGGAAATGTTATGCCTTTAAGAGGGCAAGGAGAACAAGGCGAAAAGGGTGGCCCACCAGGAGATTTGTATATTAATATCAGAGTTGCTCCTCATAAAAGTTTCAAGAGGAATGGCACTGATATTCATATAGAATCCCATATAAGCTTTGGTTATGCTTCCATGGGTATTGAAATTAAAGTACCAACAGTAGATGGAGATGTAAAATACAAAGTTCCAGGAGGCACACAATCTGGAACTGTATTTAGACTTAAGGGTAAGGGAATACCAAGAGTAAATGGACATGGACGCGGAGATCAATACGTAAAGGTTATTGTTGATATTCCAAAATCCTTGAATGATAAACAAAAGGATGCTTTGAAAGTATTTATGGAAGCTAGCGGAGAAAGTGTAGATTTTTTTGAAGAAAACAAAAAATCTTTTGTAGATAAAATACTGGGCAAATAATAAGGGGAACTCCGTTTTGTAAAACGGAGTTTTTTATTATAAATAAGGAGAATAATTATGGATAAAAATTGGATTGAAGTAACTATAATAACAAGTAGTGAGGCAGTTGAGGCAGTCTCTGCAATGCTATATAATACTGGAGTAGAAGGGGTTTCTATTTTGGATCCTTTAGATCTGATTTATAGGAGAGATCATACTACGGATTGGGATTATTTTGATGAAACAATTATAGATACAAATAGTGAGGTTGTAGTTAAGGGATACTATAAAGAAGATAAAAATTTTGAGAATCATTTAGAAGAAATTAAAGCAGGAGTAAGTAATTTGCTAAGCTTTGGACTAGACAAGGGGTTAGGATCTGTGACGGCAGCAAAGGTAAATGAAGAAGATTGGGAAAATAACTGGAAAAAGTATTATAAACCGATAAAGGTAGGGGAAAAGGTAGTTATAAAGCCTATATGGGAAAAGTACAATAAAAAACCTGGTGAAATAATAGTGGAACTAGACCCAGGTATGGCTTTTGGAACTGGTTCTCATGAGACTACTAGAATGTGCATAAAAGCGTTAGAGAGGCACGTTAACACTAATTCAATAGTGTTTGATATAGGAACAGGCTCAGGGATATTGTCTATTGCTGCGGCTAAGCTTGGGGCTAAAAACACCATAGGAGTTGATCTCGATCCGGTGGCAGTAGATTCTGCAAGGCTAAATGTCAGCTATAATGATATAAGCAACATTGAAATTTTATATGGTGACTTAATGGAAGTTGTTAAAGGAAAAGCTAATATAGTTATAGCAAATATTATGGCTGATATAATTATGTTTCTTGCGAATCAAGTCAAGGATTTTATAGTAGAAGGCGGATATTTTATATCATCAGGGATAATAATAAGCAAAAAAGATGAGGTAATAACTAAGTTAACTGAATGTGGTTTTAAAATTGAGGAGATAAATATAGAGGGTGAATGGGTTTGTATAGTTGCGAAGTTATAATAAAATAAGGTAAATGAAAATAAATTATCATATTTGTTTGATATTTATTTGAATGTGCTAAGGCTTGAGGGAGAATAAATTATGCATAAATTTTTTGTGCCTAAAAATAGCATAGATGGAAATAGTGCTATTATTGATGGTGAGGATGTAAAACATATATATAAGGTATTAAGACTTCAAGTTGGTGATAAGGTAAGTGTCAACAACTCTGAAGGTAAAGAATATGTAGGAGAAATAATTTTTATTGATAAAAAGGTTGTAAATATAAATCTTTTAGAAGAAAGTTCTATAAATAATGAAAGTCCTATTGAAGTATACTTATACCAAGGCATGCCTAAATCAACAAAAATGGATTTAATAGTTCAAAAAAATACAGAGCTAGGGGTTAAGGCAATAACACCTATAATTACGAAGCGAGTGGTTGTTAAAACTGAAATTAAGGAGTTTAAGAAGGTAGATAGATGGAATAGAATAGCCCTTGAAGCTTGTAAGCAGTGCAAAAGAAGTTTGGTGCCTCAAATTAATGTTCCTATTGAATTCAATAACTTGCTCGAAGAATTAAAGCATATGGATTTAGTGGTAGTTCCATATGAAAATCAGGAAGGTTATGGCATAAAAAAACTAGTAGAAAACATAGAAAAAGAAAATATTAATAAAGTTGCTATTGTAATAGGACCAGAGGGTGGGTTTGCTGATAGCGAAATATCAAAATTTAAAGAAATAGGAGCAGAAATCGTCACTTTGGGACCTCGAATACTTAGAACAGAGACCGCAGGGTTTACATGTTTAAGTCTTATAATGTATGAGTTGGGTGACTTAGGAGGGATCGTCGAATGAAAGTTGCAATCGCTACATTAGGGTGCAGGGTAAATCAGTATGAATCGGAAGCAATGGTAGAAAAATTCGTTAAAGATGGATATGAAGCAGCGGGATTTGATGAGTTTTCAGATGTGTATGTTATTAACACTTGTACAGTCACTAATATGGGTGATAAAAAATCAAGACAAATGATAGGGCGAGCGAGAAGAATGAATAGCTTAGCTATTATTGCGGTGGTTGGATGTTATGCACAAATAGCGGCCAGTGAAGTCGCAAGCATCGAGGGTGTTGATGTAGTTTTGGGTAGCCGAAATAAAGGTGATATTGTTTACTTTGTAAATAGATATAGAGAAGAAAAGAAACAGGTTATAGAAGTTAATGATGTTCTAAAAAACAAGGTGTTTGAAAACTTAAATATTAAAGAGTATAAAGATAGAACGAGAGCCTTTGTAAAAATTCAAGATGGTTGCAATAGATTTTGTTCTTATTGCTTAATACCTTATGCAAGAGGAGCGGTATGTAGTAAATCCCCTGAAAAAATAATATCAGAAGTTTATGAATTAGCTGCAAATGGGTTCAAAGAGGTGCTTTTATCGGGTATTCATATAGCATCTTTTGGATTAGATTTGGAGGGAGGGTGGAATTTAGTTAGAGTTTTAGAGGAAGTGGATAAGGTTCCTGGAATAGAGCGGGTAAGAATAGGGTCAATAGATCCTACATTTTTTTCGAAGGGTGTTATTGAGAGAATAGTGTCACTAAAGAAGCTATGTCATCATTTCCATCTCTCACTCCAAAGCGGATGTGATGAGACACTTAAAAGGATGAATAGAAGGTATTCGGCACAGGAGTATAAAATGGTAGTAGAAAATCTTCGAAAAAGTATAAAGGGAGTATCTATAACTACAGATGTAATTGTAGGTTTCCCTGGAGAAACACAGGAAGAGTTTAATGAAACTTATGCCTTTTTAAAGGAAATAGAATTATCTAAAATGCATATTTTCAAGTATAGTCCAAGAAAAGGAACTAAAGCTGCTGAAATAAAAGAACAAATTAATGGTAATATTAAAGAAGAGAGAAGTCACAAGCTTATTACACTTAACAATGTGCTAGAAAAAAAATATATAAAGAAATTTGATGGTAAATTTATGAATGTTTTATATGAGATAAAATCTTCAAATAGTGTTTTCAAATATGAAGGCTACACTGACAACTACATAAAGGTCATTGTAGAAAATGCTAAAAATATAGAATGTGAATTTCATATTACTAAACTTATAGAATGCATGAGTGATCATATAATTGGAGAAGTTCAATGAGAATAATAATTTAAGAAATTAATAGACAACTGAGGCAGGAGAATAAAATTTTATGTTGAATACTATATTATAAGATTAATGGGAGGTGATTATGTGGAAAAGGAAGATTTAGAAATGGAAAATTGTATTTTTTGTAAAATTATAAAAAAGCAAATACCTTGTGAAATGGTTTATGAAGATGATAAAGTTATAGGGTTTAAAGACATAAGTCCTGAGGCTCCTGTGCATGTTGTAATTATTCCAAGGCAGCATATTGCTGACTTAAATTGCTTAAAGCAAGATCAAGCAGAAATAATAGGTCATATATTTATAGTTGCAAAAAATATTGCCAAATCCTTAGGGATTGCTGAGCATGGTTATAGAATTGTTTCTAATTGTGGGGAGCAAGGGGGTCAAACCGTTCAGCATTTACATTTCCATTTGTTAGGCGGGAGGATGCTTAAGTGGCCACCTGGCTAAGATATAGGGCACATTCAAAGAACTAATAAGTAATCATTCTAGTCCGTTTTAAAAAATGGTAATTTTAAATAATCTTTTTAAGTAAATGGTTAATAAATAACAAAGCAGCAATGAAAATGTTGACATAATGTAAAATTGTGTTGTATAATAAAAAATGTGCTATTTAAGCCCCGCATTAGCTGCTTTTAAATTGAATTGAGCTAGCGGAGGGAGGGATAATGATGTCAGAAATTAAGGTTGGAGCAGACGAGACAATTGAGAATGCTTTAAGAAGGTTTAAGAAAAAGTGTGCAAGAAGTGGAGTGCTCGGAGAAGTAAGAAAAAGAGAACACTATGAGAAACCAAGCGTTAAGAAAAAATTGAAATCAGAGGCTGCAAGAAAGAGAAAATTTAAATAGAATTTTTAAAAGGTCAAAGGGCAAGATTTAGTTTATAAAGGAAAAAGAAAATGAAATCTTGTTAGAACGCCTTCCTCAGCAGTTAACTAAATCAGAAATTATAGAGCTATTCAGAGAAGCAGTGGTGTAATTGGGGGATAATGGCATGAAACACATGGGAAAAATTATGTTTGCCTTATTGCTTAAAGTTACGGGCAATGCAGATGGTAAGCTTGTTAGTGAAATAGTAGAATAACATTTGAATAAATAAAAGACTCAGTATTTACTGAGTCTTTTTTTTTATGTGTGCCAGGCATGGCAATTAACTAGGTGGTGAAAGTCCACTGTGGGGGTCTGTAGTTACCAACCACTAGCTGAAGACAAGGTATCCACCGTGAGGTGTGAGCTGGAGGAAGTCCTAGGCAAAGTTCCGACCCAAGGAATACGAACATTTTCAGGCAAACTATTTGTGGATGAGTCTGCATAACAAGACAAAGTCCTATAACTACATAGAACGAATAGGTGTAAAGAATGTGGGTACATGGAATGAAAGTGAATTGTCTTACCCTGGGATATCTCATGGACATGCAGAGATGAATTTCAAAACATGGTCGAAAACGGTTTATCATGAGAAGTCAGCAGAGGTCATAGTACCAGATATTGTTAACGATATTTGGGAAGGACTGAACATTAGGAGGTGAAAGTAAATGAAAGTTACTAATGAAGAAATTAAATACAGCCAACTTCAAATAAATTTTGAAGGCTCTACGCAAGAGGATAGTGCGGAACATGAAAGCAATGCAGGAGTGTATGCTTCTTCAAAGATAACTGAAAACAACATCACCAATGGATTCGTGGTAAATGACAGATTGTTAGAGAAAATTATGGATAAGGAAAACGTAAGAGTTGCCTTAAAACGAGTTATTTCAAATAAAGGAAGCCATGGAATAGATGGGATGAAAGTCGATGAACTTCGTGCTTATCGTAAGCGGAAATTGGATTACTTTGAAACAATCAGTTATGGACGGGAAATTCCGTCCCAATCCCGCTCGGAGAGTGGAAATACTTAAAGAAGACGGGATTAAGAAAAGAAAGTTAGGAATACCAACTACAGTTGATAGAGTTATCCAACAAGCAATTGCGCAGATTTTAAGCCCTATGT
>Ga0209540_10000396_pt1 | contig 42512 bp, 37 predicted proteins | sample BarGraIncu01121A_FD_184501 | JGI IMG/M metagenome (GOLD analysis project Ga0209540, IMG submission 184501) | Arctic peat soil microbial communities from Barrow, Alaska - Barrow Graham LP Incubations 011-21A (SPAdes) (version 2) | ecosystem: Environmental > Terrestrial > Soil > Wetlands > Peat... | reverse complement strand
TTCAAGGCAAGGATGCTACTTTCGGCCTTGGTGACCCATTAAACCACTGATATTTCAGTGGGTTGAAGTTGATAGCCCTGCTGCGAAAGTTGAGGTTATAACTTACTGCATTCCCCGAAAAAGGACCGGCAGTCATTAGACCTGATGACAGATGGTATATCTGATTGTTCTCAATTAAGTTTGCAGATGTATACAAGTTTGAGTTGAGACCGTAGCCACGACTCTGAGCGAAAGAGGCGCTACCATCTCCTGCCGTAACCGGGATCCCTTCATGAAGTTTACAATTTCTGATGGTGTTCCTGTATACGCCGTGATTGAATTCCAGTATCGATTGATAAGAACCTATGACTTCTGTACTCAAAACCCAGCAATTAGAGGTGCCGTTAAGCAATATGGTGCCGCTGTTATTTTGTGCACTAGAGCCGCTGAGGCTATTATCTACAGTTAAGCTCTCAATACCCGCCATAGTGGTTAAACCAGTAAGGCTGGATCCTTGAGGTGACAAGGTGGAATCATAACTCCAGTACAGCGGTATTTCCAGAGTGGCTGTTGTGGAAGTCGGTACCGTTAGAACCTTAACCGATTGAGCTAAAGATCTGGCTCCTGACGCCCTGCCACACCACGTGCATGTTCCATTGTTGCCTACATTGGTGACGGGAGGATCATCGCCGGCATTATTCAACTGGTCTATAAGTATAACAGTCCCGGGAGTCCATCCATGTGGGGTCGCGGTCGTTATAGTAGTGGATCCTTTGCTCAGTCCAGAACTTAAGGAAATTGCAGATCCTGTCCCAGAGCCTGATCCGATCCCTACAACGTAAGTTCCTGACATGCCGGACATGCCTTTTATGATGGTACTGCCCATGCCATTACCTCTGAGGGTAACGTTGGATTTAACGGTGATAGGGCTACTGATATTAAAAGTACCGGCATTCAATTTCACCACTTGTCCTGAAGGGCAACCGCTGATGGCCGTCTGTATGGCCGTAGTATCGTTGCCGCCGGACGGGCTCAAGGTCTTATAGATGGCCGTTCTTGCTGGTATGTCACCCTGGACACCGACATTTCCTTGCCACTGGACAGACCTTGAGGGTGTAAGACTGTAGGTCGCTCCGGCCACTGATGCGAAACCGGTCAGGGCCGCCAGGAGCATAAAAGTAAAGAGTTTCCATTGATATCTGCCTATACTTTTTTGAATTCTTTCTGTGTTCATATTTGTCCTCTTTTAGCTAGTCTGTTGATTTCGTGTGATGCGATTAGAACAGCTATCTTCCCGATTAACGGCCTCAGTTTCGCCGACCCCGGGCAAATACACCTGCCCGTATTTTTCAGGAGTTCACCTGGGTTCTGCAAAAACAGCACTTGCTGCGGCATTACCCTGGCTGTCGAAGTTGTTGATACCGAGGGTACCGTTTGTCACGGAGCTTTTAATCCTCATGCAGGAACACGCTGCCAATCGGGCGTTTTTCAGGGATAAGCTGTCTTGCCGGCCATGCACGGCAAAAGTATCGGGAGGAGTGACCTGTGTGTGGAATTGCAGGGGAAAGGAGGGGGACGTTCGTGCATATGTGCGTTACGTGTTACTCCGCAAGCATGCTTCCGCTCATGTATATGCTTTTCTAGCTCAGCAAACATTCCCAGGGGGCACAACTCCACATTTTACAACCAGATTGTTACTCTGGAATGTGGAGCTTTGACCCCCTGGAGCTTTTGAAATTCCGCTCTCCACGCAGGGCTGTCCGATCTGTTTAGTCAGCTTCCAACACTGCCGCCTTGACAAAAGGCGCAGCGAATGCACCCTCTTCTTCACATTCGGTCTCAAATTCTTCAGCATCGACATATGGTTCTGTTCTGCACCCTAGGAAGGAAATAACTTTCCCGGTAAAAAGCCCGGTGGCCGCGGCAAGGAGCACCGTCACCCCGATCGCGGTTAACTGGGCGCCGCTGTTGATGCCGGTTACGACGAAAAGAGCCGCAATGCCGCCAAATAAGCCCGGCAAACCATGGAGATAGAGTACGCCGCAGGTATCAACTTTTTTAATCAAATCGGTTAGTTTCCCCTGGATGACGGCAAACCCGAAGGTCGAAACTACCCCGGCAAGAACGCCGATGGTAAAGGCTGCGGCCGGTGTCGCGAGGTCGCACGTTGAGCCGATGGCCACTCCTCCGGCCAGGGTTGCATTGGCGATATCCGCCGCCGATATTTTGCCCCGTAATTTAACGGTCGCGAAATAGGTGGCAAGTGTTGAGCCGCACAGGGCCAGGATAACGTTGACGGCAGTCTTCGGCACGTCCGCCGGCGCGACGAGGGCGGCACAAAAACTAGGCCAGAATACCCAGAGGACCATGCTACCCAGCAGGGAATACCGATCGCTTGTTTCGTCACACTCGATACAAGTTCCGTATTCTTTTTTCGTGGTCATGGAAGCGGCCACGCCCAAGCCGAAAATCGCGCCAAAGGCGTGAATCACTATGGACCCGCCGGTATCCACGACTTTGTTGGTGATCAAGCCCAGGCCGCCATTGAGTACGATCCATTCATTCAGGGCATAAAACGGGACAAAGAGGATGCCGAGCACTATGTACTGGTCCATTTTCAAACGGCCCAGTACTGCACCGGCACATATCAATAAGCTCGCTGCGGCGAATTCGGCCATGATAAGTTGGTCGATGACAGATGCGGTTTCGCCAGATTTGAAGAAACTCTCCTTGAGAAAATACAGGGGAATGGCAACGCTGACCAGCAAATAGGTAGCTGTGATCGCTGATCTGCCGTACTTTTTGACAAATACCATGAGAAAGCCAAAACCAACAAGCAACATCGCCATGATATGAATGGCCCGGTTGTACTTTTGGACATCTGTCAATTCACTGAGGCTAGCCACCGACGATTCGCCGGCAAACGACGCCCCAGATACGGTTAACAGCACGACAACCATGACAAGCAAACAGTTAACGCATTTCTTCATAGCAATTCACCTCGTTGTGAAAGTGCCCCGGAAAGGGGTTTTGCAACGGCAGACCACGCTGTCTGTCGTTACATGAAATCTCAGCCTGCACGCACAAGCAAATAAGACATGGCTGATTGTTAAGGTGCGCATTTGTCTCTTCGATAAAACTCGGGCTACCAACCGCTACTCAGTGGCCCCGGGGGCATTTTCGTTGCAGCGCCGGACGGAATATATAACTATTTAAAATAATTGGCAAAGAATAATTTGTGCTTCTTATCCAAATGATATCTGTCCCAAGCATTCCCGCCGTACGTCGGGCCGATCTGCGGCAAGTTAGGCAATCCGTTTGACCAGTTATCCGGATGAGCTACGGCCAGTAAATCTGTCAAGGGATCAGCAGGTTCTTTGCTCTTAGCCATTTTGTCACATCAAAGATGAAACTTCACGGCGTGATCCAGTAGCGGCAGTTTTCTCAGACGGAATTCATCGGAATACCGGTCGTTGGGGTCCCTTTCGATCTCCACCAGCCCGAGGAATTCGGCAAAGGATTCGAGGCTGCGCAGGGAGTAACAGTTGCGCAAGATGTACTCGGCAGACAAAATGCTCCCGATGGGCTGCACGGTATCCAGCAGCATGGGAAAGGCGCGCACAAAGCAGTCCTGGTAAAAAGTGTTCGGCAGCCACTCGCCGCCATGCTTTTGCAGCAGATACAGGGTGAACAGGAAGGACTGCTGGACCATCGGCATCTCCGGCCAGCGGTCCCGGTAACCCCAGTTGAACTCATTGACATAGGCCCGCAACAGCCGGGGATAGACGCCGCCCGGACCATGCTCCGCAGAGAGTTCCCGGTATTGGGGGGAAAGGACGAACTTCCCCCGTTCCATCAGCAAAAGCCCTGCCTGTTCGGCAACGATCCGAGCGGCATGCAGCGGGAAAAAATCTTTTTCGGATTGGATGGGCGCGAAGCGGATCTTTTCCTGATACTTCTCCTCGCCCAGGAAGGCCAGGGCCGCGTCCTGGCACAGCTTGCGCGGGAGATTGCCGGTGGCGGTCGCTTTCACTCCCTTCTCGCCGATGGCTTCGGCCATCAGGTTGAATATGGTCATGATCGGCGCCTGCGGCGTCACGTCGATACTGGTCGGGAAGGTGACCAGGTCGGGCGAATCGAACGGGAAGTAAAGGAAACGATGCATCTGCTCGGGCGACACCCCGTGGAAGTCGTCGCTGGCCGCCTGGTTGCGCTGCAGCATGTGCCGGCTCACGAAGGCATTGGCCTCCTCCAGCGAGGAGAAGTTCCCCCCTTTGAGAAGTTTCTTCAGTTCGCCCATGATGGCATCCGGGCCTGCAGCCTGCTGTGCCTCGGACTCTTGGCTTCCGGCGCAGCACTTCTTGTATTTGATCCCGCTGCCGCAGGGGCAGGGATCGTTTCTGCCAACTTTCATGTTTTCTCCTTATGTGGCAAAGACCCGAGTCAGGGAAGATATCCGCCTGCATAGGGACCGAGGATCCGCTCCAGGTGGCGCTTGACGCCATCGAAAATCTGCAGGGTCTGGTCGTTGGGATTCTGGCAGTAATAGCTGGATTGGGCGAGGTTGTAATAGACACGGCAGGCGAAGGGACGCACCTGGTAGATGCCGCAGTTTCGTTTGGTGAGGTTGAAGAAGGGGCAGAATCCGGCGTCATCCATTCTTTTGGGCAGCAGGTCCAGTACGCTCTTTTCGTACTCGAAGACGTCGGGCCGGCATTTGCAACATTGGCCCGTCGCGCATCCTGTCTGGCTCGATTCCAGATGGCAAAAGCTCCGGGCAAAGACGCGATGGCTGAAGCTGTCCGCGGCCCGGTACAGGAAGCTGATCTGCCGCCACCTGTCGCCGCCGGCCCGGTCGGCGTAGATGACCCGCCGCTTCAAGCGCTCGATCTCTCGCGTGATCAATTCTTCCCCATTTCCTGGCCTGACTATTCGAGTCATGTATTCCTCTGCTAATTTTATTCGCCGGATCACAGATCCTTGCGCAGCAGCGCCAGCAGCTGTTCCGCGCTCACTTTGCCGCTCAGGTCGCTCTCTTCCAGAAGGCTGTCGGCCAGGCCGCGCTTCTGCAGGTGCAGGCCGACGATCTTCTCCTCGATGGTCCCCTTGGTCACCAGCCGGTAAATGGTGACCGGCCGCTGCTGCCCGATCCGGTGCGCGCGGTCGGACGCCTGGTCCTCCACTGCCGGGTTCCACCAGGGATCCATGTGGATCACGTAGTCGGCGGCGGTCAGGTTGAGCCCGACTCCGCCGGCCTTGAGGCTGATGAGAAAGAGATCCCCCTCGCCGGCCTGGAAGGCGTCCACCCGCTTCTTGCGCTCCCGCTGCGGGGTGCTGCCGTCCAGGTACTGGTAGGCTATGCCGGCCTTTTCCACGTATTCCCTGATGATGCTCAGATGGCCCACGAACTGGCTGAACACGAGCGCCTTGTGCCGGTTCTCCCGCAACTCCTCAATGATTTCCCCGAAGGCGGCGAGCTTTCCGCTCGGGATGGTGCTCTCGGGGAGGACCAGGCGCGGATTGCAGCAGGCTCGGCGCAGCCGCATGATCTCCGCCAGTATCTTCAGGTGCTGCTCGCCTTTCCCCTCGACTTTGCCGATCCCCGCCAGCGTCTCCAGGGCGCTTCTCCTGAGCGCCTCGTAAAGCGAGGCCTCCTCCTCTCCCATCTCGACCTTGACCGTGATCTCGGTGCGGGAGGGGAGCTCCTCCAGGACCTGGTTCTTGGTGCGGCGCAGGATGAAGGGCTGGATCAGCTTCTTGAGCCGGCCGCGCGCCTTCTTGTCCTGATCCTTCTCGATCGGGGAGGCGAATTTCACGTTGAACTGCTTGAGGGAACCGAGCAGCCCCGGGTTTATGAAACGAAAGACGTTCCAGAGCTCGCCCAGGTGGTTCTCGATAGGCGTGCCGGTCGCCACCATCTTGAACGCGCCGGAAAGCTCCATGGCTGCCTTGCTTCTCTTGGTCGCCATGTTCTTGATCGCCTGCGCCTCGTCCAGCACGATCGCCTGCCAACCCACCGCCGCCAGCAGCTCGCCTTCCTGCTGCAGCAGGCCGTAGCTGCAGACCACCAGGTCGAATGGTTTGAGTCCCTTGAGGCAGATTTCGCGGTTGGCGCCGCCGAACATGACGACCTTCAGGGTCGGGGCGAATCTCAGCGCCTCGCTTTCCCAGTTCATGCAGACCGAGGTCGGCGCGACCACGAGGGAAGGGCCCTTGGCCGCCATGGTCAGGATCTGCGCCAGTGCCTGCACGGTCTTTCCCAGTCCCATGTCGTCGGCGAGGCAGGCGCCGACTCCCCAGTGGGCCAGCCGGTTCAGCCAGCAGAAACCCTCCTCCTGGTAGCCGCGCAGCTCCGCCTGGAGGGTGGCCGGCAGGGTGGGGCGGAAGGCCTGCGCCCCCTTCAGCCTCTTCAACTGCTCCTGCCACTTCTTGTCGGCGCTGAATTCCCCCGCCTCGCCGGCGAACTCCTCGAAGACCCCCGCGGTCAGCGGGTGGAAACGGAATCCCTTGCCGTGCGGCTCCGAAAACGCCGCCAGGTCGTCGAGCCTTTTCCTGAGTTCCGCGGAAAGGGCGAGGAATTCGCCGTCGCCAAGCGGTATGAAACGTCCGGTTGCCTCCTTCATGAGGGAGAGGAGTTGCAGCAGGTCGAGCGCACGCCCTTCGTTCAGCTTGATCTCACCCTCCAGCTCGAAATAGTCCTTGGACTGCCTGATGGAGAGCTTGCACTGCCGGGCGGTTGCCTCCTGGTGCACCTTGAACTTCGCCCCCTCGGGCCAGGCGACCCGGGCGCTTTCGCCCAGGGACTGCAGCTGCAGCAGGAGTTCCAGCGCGGCGTCGGGGGCAGGTATCAGCCACTCCCCCTCGTCCTCGCAGCCGGCCAGCAGGGGGAGGGAGGAGAGGCAATCGGCGGCGCGCCGGGTCTCCAGACGCAGGTCGCGCCGTGCCTGCACCCTTTTCCCCTGCAGCTCCGCCATGATCGTTTCGCCGCCTGCCCCGGGGAGGAAGTAGGGGCCGGCATCGCCGAAGGGGCGCACCAGGACCTCCAGTTTCACCCCCCCGCTGTAGGGGAGCAGATGGAAGCAGGGGGTGGGGTCGCCCGGCATGACCTCCGCCGCCTCGCTCCCGATGTCGGAGTGGACGGTGAGGATCGAGGAGAGCGAGTTGATCGCTTCGAGCGCCTTCTCCTTGGCCTTTACCGGCACCTTGAGGCCGGTTCCCAAAATGGCGGCGATCTTCTTATACTCCTCCTTCGCCTCGAAAACCCTCAGACGGGTCGGGCTCTCCTTGACGAGGTAGATCTCGCGGTCCTGCTCGAAAGGGGGGAAGAGCGTCATCACCAGGGTCTCCCCCTGGGTGGCAAGCTGCAGCTCCGGCTCCCCGGAGACGAGCTCCAGGCTGACCGAGGCCGACGGATCGAGATAGACCTGCGGGTGCCCGACCATGAGCGGGAGCGCCCGATCCAGGTCGAGCCGGTACACTTCCCGGCCATAGTAGCCGTAGCCCGACTCCCGCTCCTGCTTGATGCAGCCGCAGATGCGCAGGTCCTGTTCGCTCAGGAAATCGAAGGACTTGGTCTCCTCGGCGAGCCTCTTGAGCGACACGTTCCTGCCGGCGCTCCACTTCCCGGTGGCGGTCAGTTTCTGCTCGCGGGGCTGCACCTCGACAAATCTGGCGTGATCCTGCAGGTGCCAGATCAGGCGGGCCTGCGCCGCTACTTTTGGGGCGGGAGCTTCCTCGGTCTTGTTCAGTTTGGTGAGGGCTTTGAGCGCGTTCTCCCAGAATTCGCTCTTCTCGACCGTGCGGACCAGCGGGACGAGTCCTTCCTTGTCGTAGCGGGCCTGCAGCTTCTCGGCCTGCGGGGTCCCGACGCCGCAGGCCAGGGCGACCAGGTCGGCTTCATCGGCGAGCCAGAGGTATCCCGCATTGCGCGCCTTTGCCGCCAGATCCGGCAACGGCTCGGCCTGCTGTGCGGACAGTTCGGACCCGCACCAGTAAAGAGCCATGGAGAGAAAGAGCGTCACCAGCGGCGAGCTGGAGAGGCGGGTGGCCTGCGCCTCGAGGCGGGCGGCGACGCCCCGCTCCCCGTTTCGTTCCGCTATCACGAGCAGCAGAAACCGGTAGACATCCTGATGCGGCCACTCCCTTTTGCCGACCACGAAGGCGCACTGCTCTGCGGCGCGATCGAGCATCTTCTGGTCGCCCGAGCCGATCAGCGCCAGGATGCAGAACGGCCCGGTGATGTCGTCGAAGAAGGTCTTCCGCTTGCCGGTTTCCTTTTTGAGCCGGGAAAAGGCGGCATCGAAATGGCCGATCGAATCGGGGTAGGCGCCGCGCAACAGGGCGCCCCAGCCGAGGACCGCCAGCTGCTTCGAATTGAACATGTCGTACGCCGCTTGCTCAGCCTCCGCGCGCCGGCCGCGCAACAGCAGCTCCTTGCAGTAGATGTCGACCAGATCCTGCGGCATGGCCTCCCTGGCCGCCCTCTCGCAGAGCATCTGGAACGCCCCGTCGGACGGGAAGAGGGTGACAGCCGAATGGGCGAGGATTTCCCTGAGCGCCGCGGTGGTAAGCGGTTCGGGGAGCGAGCGGAACCAGTCGCCGTCGAACGGGGAGTTGCAGATGGAGACGAACGGGTGGCAGTAGAGGGCCTCATAGGGGAACTGTTTTTCGAAGCGCGTCATCATGTTAAAGACGATTTTCGGGTCCTTGCGGTAGAATCCGATCCGCACGTCGCGCAGGGCGTGCTGGGGGGAGCGGTAATAGCTGTTCCCCCAGTCGGAGACCATCGGTATCTCCAGCTGCACCGCCAGCGCCATGGCGTTGAACGAGCCGTCGCTCACGGCACCCAGGGTCGCTGCATGCATGATCTGCGGGTTGCAGCGCACCCCTTCCTTGGTGAGCGCAACCAGCTTGGCGCGGCTGAGTTTTTCGAGGGTCTCGGCGATGAGCAGTCCGGTGTAGGCGCGATCGTCCGGCGCGCGGATATCGAATCGCCTGGCGATGTTGAGCAGGACGTTTTTGGAGGCGGGCGCGTAGATGATGGAAAGGAGCTGGATCAGGGCATGTTCGCCGGCGTTTAAGGCTTCCAAGCTATTGAGGAGTTTCTGGGACATTTTGATCGTGGACTGCACGCTGTCTCCTTTGCGAATAAGAGCTTGTTTAAAAACATAGACTGAATCTAATGCCAGAATCAAATGCTTGACCACAGAGGACTCAGAGGATCACCGGAGGATGACAGAGTAAATCCAACAAACGGCTTCGGACTTTTGGCTTTAAGCCGATCCGAGCTTTTTGATTTCCTCTGTGTACCTCTGTGGTAACGCCTTTTGCTTTGCAATTATTCGAGCTTAATAGCAGCAGAAGTTTCCAGAACCATTCCCGCCCGCATCCTTAGTCGCGATAGCGGCGCACGATCTCCCCGTAGGCGTCGATCCTGCGGTCGCGCAGGAAGGGCCAGATGCGCCGGACATCCTCGCTTCTACCTCTATCCAATTCGACGATGAGCAGCTCCTCGCCTTCGCCGCCGCGCGCGAGCAGTTCCCCCTGCGGGCCGGCCACGAAGCTGGAGCCCCAGAAGCGGATACCGGCGCCGGCACCGCTCGGGTCTGGCTCGAAGCCGACACGATTGGCCGAAAGTACCGGGATGCCGTTGGCGACGGCATGGGAGCGCTGCACGGTCACCCAGGCGTCCAGCTGCCGCTGCTGTTCTTCCTGCTCGTCCCGGGGATCCCAGCCGATGGCGGTCGGGTAGATCAGCATCTCGGCGCCGGCCAGCGCCATGAGGCGGGCCGCCTCCGGGTACCACTGGTCCCAGCAGACCAGCACCCCGAGCAGCCCTACCGAGGTCCTGATCGGCTCGAAACCGAGATCGCCGGGTGTGAAGTAGAACTTCTCGTAGAAGGCGGGGTCGTCGGGGATGTGCATCTTGCGGTATTTCCCGGCGATGCTCCCGTCGCTGTCCATGACGACCGCGGTGTTGTGGTAGAGTCCCGGCGCGCGCCGCTCGAAGAGCGAGGTGACGATCACCACCCCGAGCTCGCGCGCCAGTGCGCCGAAAAGTTCGGTCGAGGGTCCGGGAATCGGCTCGGCCAGGTCGAAGCAGGCCGTATCCTCCGTCTGGCAGAAGTAGCTCCCCGTGTGCAGCTCCTGCAGTACCACGAGCCGCGCCCCCTGCGCCGCGGCAACCCGTATCGAGGCGACGCTGGCAGCTATGTTCGCGTCCCGGTCGGCTCGCACCCCTTGCTGTACCAGGGCAACCTTTATCTTTTTCATGACTTCCCCCACCTAAACTCTCAGTAGCTACAACTTTCCGCTTCAGCGTTTATCCCCCCGTTAAAACCTCAGGGTCCCCTTCGGGAGCTGCATGGTGACGCAGTGCAGCGAGCCGTGCTGCAGTATGAGCGGCAGGCAGTCGATACCCACGATCTCGCGCCCGGGAAACGCCCCGGCGATGGCGTCCAGCGCGGCCGCGTCGTTTTCGTCCTGGTAGGTCGGCACCAGCACCGCGCCGTTTAGAACCAGATAGTTGGCGTAGGTCGCGGGAAGCCTGGTCGCCTCCTCGTCGAACTTCGGGGCCGGCCAGGGGAGCGGGATCATCCGGTAGGGGCGTCCGTCCCTGGTGCGAAAGGCGGCAATCTCGCCCTCCATGGCCTTCAAGGCGGGGTAGTGCTCGTCCTGCGGATCGTCGCAGGTGACGTAGGCGATGACGTCGTCCGGGCAGAGGCGCGCCAGCGTGTCCACGTGCGAGTCGGTGTCGTCGCCCGCGAGAAAACCGTTGGCTAGCCAGAGGAAACGGTCGCATCCCAAAAGGCCGTGCAGCTCCTCTTCGAGCTCCTCGCGGATCAGGTGCGGGTTCCTGTTGTCGTTCAGGAGGCACTCCTCGGTGGTGAGGATGGTTCCGCGGCCGTCGCTTTCGATGCTGCCCCCCTCGAGGATCAGGCCGACCGTCTCAAGCGGCGTGCCCCAGGCGGAAAGGGCTTGCAGTCGCCGGTTGATACGGTTGTCCAGATCCGAGGCGAATTTGAGCCCCCAGCCGTTGAAGCCGAAGTTGAGAAGGCGCGGCGCTCCCTCCTCCTCAATCGTGATGGGGCCGAAATCGCGCGCCCAGGTGTCGTTGGTCTCCACCTGGTAGACCCGCACCCGCTCCATCCGGGCGCCTCCCTTGGCGAGCTGCTCGCGGACTGTCTCCGGGTCCGGCGCAGCGATGACAGCCTGCTCGAAGCGGCTTACCTGCCGGACTATCTCCACGAACACGGGCTCGACCGCATCCAGATACGGGCGCCAGTCGCTCCCCTCGTGCGGCCAGGCGAGAAGCACCCCGTCCTGGGGCTCCCATTCTGCCGGTAATCGTACGTTATTCAATCGGGTCTCCTGCTCGTTTTCGGTTTGTTTTTAGAACGCGGAACCCGAGACGCATGCCATGGGTCTCTACTCTATACGCCCCACGCGGGGGCAAGCGAGGCTTGCAGTGCCCCTCTGCGGCGCTTAAACCTTGTTTATTCAATGCCTTCGGCACTCGGCACGGCTGGCATCCAACTACGAACAGTTAGCATATCGGGCCAAGGCAATGCAAGCTAAAAGGGGACTTGGCAAGGGCCGAACCACTGCAACAGGTCACGGTCAGTCATAAAAAAGACTAAAGTCGCCTCCTGGCCTGCCGATAACTCTCTTATAGTGTGTGTCCTGGTTCATTGAGCTGGCATAATGGCCACGCGTACAGTCTGACATCCATCGAGTCGTAGCGATGGCTGTCTTAACTGAAAAGGGGAGGGAATCATGGAGAAGGAATTGCGCGAGATAGCCGAGTTGACTGGTGAACTGCTTGGTACGCTGGAGGGATTTTGGGCCGAATCCCGGGCGGGTGCCCTGAAAAAAATAAAGGGTATTTCCGATGAGACGCGGGGGACGGATTTGTAACAACCCCTCTCTTTGGGCAGCCGATATCCTGCCAGCGCTTTCGATTCCCGGTGCTGACTTCCCTGAGTAATTCTGGCTATTACCGTTTGGAGCTTTAAATCCCATGAAATGACATTGATTCCGTCACCCGATGCTGTATTATGGCTCACATCTGTGTAATAATTCCGGATCAGGAGTCGATAGATGGCATTCCCCGAGGCAATACATCTTCCGTTTAATGGCGAGATCATCAGGTCCCGGTTCACCCAGAAAAAGCCGGGGGAGCTCGAAGAAACGGATGCGGGATATTGGGTCTTCCTGCAGGGGGACTCTCTGCTGCTGGCCGAGGGGGGGCTGTACCGGGGGGACCTCCCCGACTGCTTCGCTCCGCAGGGAGGGACCATGCTCTTTGGGGAGTGGGATGGCGAGCCGGTCCGGTTCATGACCGTCCCCGGGGAGCAGCAACTGCCGGATCAGCTTCATGCTGTTGCTTCGGGTGAGCTTCCGGACGACCTGCTCACCCTGTCCGGGCTTGCCCGGCAGATCCTGTACTGGGAGCGGATGAGCAGGCACTGCTCCCGGTGCGGCAGTTCCATGAAGCGGATCCTGCCCACCTGGGGCAAGCGCTGCGTCGGCTGCGGTCACGAGCATTTCCCCCATATCCACCCTTGTATCATCGTGCTGATCAGGCGGGGAGGGGAGTTCCTTCTGGCGCGCAAGCCGGAGTGGGCTCCGGGGCGCTACAGCTTGGTGGCTGGCTTCGTTGACTTCGGGGAGTCGCTCGAGGAGTGCGTCGCACGGGAGGTTTTCGAAGAGACCGGACTCAGGGTGAGCGGCATCCGCTATATAGGCAGCCAGAACTGGCCTTTCCCGAGCCAGCTGATGGCGGGTTTCGTCGCGGATTACGCCTCGGGCGAGATTTCCGTGGATGGCGACGAGTTGGAAGATGCCCGCTGGTTTTCCCCGGGCAACATGCCCGAATCTCTCCCACCCGCGCGGAGCATCGCCCGCTGGATCATCGATCGTTTTGCCCTCGGGAATGCCTCGCTTGGCGCCCCACTCACCGACTCCCTTTTCCCCTTTGCGGCGCCGGACGCAGAGCCGTGATGCGTGATGCGTAATTTTAATCTAATTCGGAAAATAGGTTAAAGTTTATCCCACGAAGCCCGATATAATGTGAAGCACCCGGGAAAGATCGCCAAGAAATCTCCTGGGTCTCCTTTTTTAGGGGACGGTTCGCGCCGTCCCCCTTTTTCGTCCGGAACTCCCCGCCACACGCCAGACCGCCAGTGTAATTCTATTTCAATAGGTGCCCAGCTTCAGCAAATCGCTTGGGTGGTTATTTCACCAGGCCGGCCCGCCACGCCACCCGGCACAGGTTCACCCGTAGGGGAGACCCGGTGGGTCGCCCCTACGGTTACGAAGCCTGCTAAATGAAAGGGTTTTGCACGTGCTTAGTTTCAAGAGGTGTAGAGACGCATTGCATGCGTCTCGGGATGTATTGATGCCGCCAGGGTTTGAAAAGGTAGAGACGCATGCAATGCGTCTCTACCCGGTGTGCAATGTGTCTGGCGAAAGGCATGCGTCTCGGGATGTATTGATGCCGCCAGGGTTTGAAAAGGCTGAGACGCATGCAATGCGTCTCTACCCGGTATGCTGCGTCTGGCGAAAGGTCATTTCCGCTCGAAGCATAAATCAAAATCAGCACACGGATTTGACGGATTGAACGGATAACGGCAGATTAACCAAAATCCTTTTCCTCGTTTTTGGTTTTCCTCTGGTGTCCCTCTGTGTCCTCTGTGTCCTCTGTGGTCATGCTTTTTGCCGGGCGAATACAAAATTCGCCCCTACATCGTTCGCCAAAACGATCGTCCAGAAGGTGCTGTTGTAATGGCGCCCGCTTTTTGATAAGATAAGCGGTTCGTTATTGGGGGACCTGGTGGGAGAACTCACGTCGATGAATAAAAAGAGCGCGCTGCTGCGGCATATCCTGGAGATGCCTGCCGCTGCCATATACGCCCTGGCGGACAAAGGGCATCTCTTCAATGGCTTCGAGCTTTGCAAGCACAGCCCGGTCTCGCAGCTCACCTGGAGCGACGATGGGGCCATCCTCAATCTGGAGATCTCCAACACGGGGATCTTCGAGGTCTCGCTGTCGCTTGTGCAGGGCGAACTCTCCGGCTCCTGCGACTGCGGGATCTGGAGCCCGCAGGGACGCTGCCCCCACTTGGTCGCCTCCCTCGCTACCCTCAAAAAGGCCCTTTCCCCGGCCTCCTTCCCGATGCTGCAGCTCCCTCCAAAATACCTGGAGAACATCCGCGCGGAACTCTCCCGCTTCGCGCCAAGCGGCGGAGGCACGGCAGCTGAGCTCCCTGCCGAGGCACGCTTTGCGCTGGTCGTAGACCGGGTGGCTGACGAGGTCCGGATGCGCCTGTTCAAGGACGGCTCACCGGTCACGCTTTTCGAGCCCGCGCTCCCCCCGACGATACGCGAGTTCCTTCGCCTCATGTACTCGCCTGCTCTGCGGGGAAGGTGCATCGAGGATTTCCTGTCCAGGTTTTGCGGCAGATTCCCGCTCCTCTATGCCGGCAGCGAAGCCCCGGTCCCCTTGACCTTCAGTGCTGCAGCCATGCGCTCGGTCTTTTTGCACCTCGACCTGCGCGGAGGCGAGTTCTGCGCCTCCCAGACCCTGGAGGACGGCAGCCGCCTGGACCGGGAGTCCTTTGTCTCCGAGTGCTACCTTTTCGACCTGCGGCGCTCGCGCATCGAGAGGATCGACGCCGGCGCGGAGCGCTACTTCAGCAGGTTCCGGACCCTTCTGGAGGGGCTTCCCGATGGCTCGCTCAGGCGGGAAGCCGACGGTTTCCGCGCCGCCGCGGCCGACTTCAACCGGATGCAGCTCGCCTTCAGCGAGGGCGAACTCTCCCATTTCCTGAGCCATGCGGCCCTGACCGTCGACGGCGCAATTGTGCAGCCGAGACAGGTACAGCCGAGCTACCGCCTCAACATCGCGGAGTTGGGAGACAGGGTGCAGCTGATGGCCGAAGGGGTGGCCGAAGGGGTCAGCTTTCCCCTGTCAAGCGAGACGTTCTGGTTTTTTCCCGCCTCAGGGCGCGCCCATTTCCCCCAGCCGCTCAAGGCCAAGAAGCGGGTCACGACGGTCATGGAGGCCTGCTTCGCCACGCTTGCCGGCAGGACCCGGACCGAGCGGGACAAAATCGTGCGCCTGGCCCTGAACACCCCGGACTTCTGCAAGCGAGGGGTCAAGTCCGAGGCGCGCAAAATCATCACCTCCTTCTGGCAGACGGCGATCGAGCCGCGCACCCTGCTGCAGCTCTCGGACCAGGGGTGGCTCGGCGTGCCGGTCGACGGCGAGAGGCAGGCACGGCTCTTGGAGATACCCTATACCATGTTCGGCTGCGACCTCTTTGCCCAGGCGGACATCCCTGGCGAGATGACGCTCGACCGCGGGCTTTTCATGAAGAACCTTTCCCGACTGTGCAAGGAGTGTGCAGCTGCGGGGTTCACGCTGGCCATCGGCGGGGAGGAACTGGAGACGGTCGCCTGGTCCTTCACCCTGGACGCCACCCGCTCCTCGATCGACTGGTTCGAATTGCGCCCCGAGATCCGCTGCGACGGCGAACTGGTCGACGAGCGGGAGTTCCAGGAGGCTGTCAAGGGGGGCGGACTGTTTCGCAAGGGAGGGGGCGGCATCGTCATCCTGGACGAGCAGAGCAGCCGTGCCCTCTCCCTCTTCGCCGCCAACGGAAAGAGGGAGGTGGTCCGGGTCCCGCGCCTGCAGATCCTCGACTGGATAGGCTTGAGGCGCAGCGGCGTTCGCGTGCTGCTCACCCCGGAAGACGAGCAGATCATAGAGAGCCTGCTGCACTTCGAGATGATCGCTCCCCGGGAGGTCCCCGCAGGCCTCAAGGCTACGCTGCGCGGCTATCAGCGCGACGGCTACAGCTGGCTCGCCTTTCTTTACGAGCACCGTTTCGGCGCCTGCCTTGCCGATGACATGGGGCTTGGCAAGACCATCCAGGCGATAGCGCTCCTGGCGGGGCTCGCCGAGGGGCTGATCGCCTCCGACGTCCCTCCCGGCGTGCCGCACCTGGTGGTGTTGCCGCCCAGCCTGATCTTCAACTGGGAGAGCGAGATCGCGCGCTTCTACCCGCAGCTCAAGGTCGGCGTCTACCGCGGCCAGGGACGCCGCGCCCAGTTTTCCGGCCTCGACCTGGTGCTGACGAGCTACGGGATGATCCAGAGGGACATCGAGGAGTTGAGCGCGCTTCCCTTCCACGTCATCGTCTTTGACGAGGCGCAGGCGGTGAAGAACATCCACGCCGAGACCACCGGCGCGGTACGGCAGCTCAAGGGGAGGTTCAAGCTCACCCTCACCGGGACCCCGGTGGAAAACCACCTGGGGGAATTCTTTTCCGTCATGGACCTGGCGCTCCCGGGGCTTTTGGGGCCCTACGAGCAGTTCCGCAGGGGGATGGGGCGGGAGGGGACCGGGTTCATGGAGACGCTGATCAGGCGGACGCGCCCCTTCATTCTGAGACGGGCCAAGGACATGATAGCGGCGGAGCTTCCCCCGAAGGTGGAGACGGACATCTATCTGGAGATGAGCCCGAGGCAGAAGGCGCTCTACGTCCGGACCGTGGCGCAGGTGAAGTCTACGGTCGCCGAGGCCTACAGCTCGAAGGCGCCCGGTCAGGCGCGCATCATCGCCCTCACGGCCATTTTGAAGCTGCGCCAGATCTGCCTGTCGTCGAGGCTGCTCCTACCCGAGGGGCGCGACGGCTCCCCCAAGGTCGACTTCCTGATCGAACAGTTGCAGGAACTCTTCGCCGAGGGGCACAGCGTTCTGGTCTTCTCCCAGTTCACCTCCTTCCTGGACATCGTGCAGGAGGGGCTCTCCCAGCATGGCGTCCCGTTCTCCAGGCTGGACGGCTCCACCTCCGTCGGGCGCAGGAAGGACCTCGTGGAGAACTTCCAGGCTTCTGCCGAGCCGTCGGTATTCCTGTTGAGCCTGAAGGCGGGGGGGAGGGGGCTGAATCTCACCAGGGCGTCCTACGTGTTCCATCTCGACCCCTGGTGGAATCCGGCGGTCGAGAACCAGGCCTCGGACCGGGCGCACCGGATCGGGCAGAGCAGGCAGGTCACCATCACCAGGCTCCTGATGCGCCACTCGATCGAGGAGAAGATGATGGAGCTCAAGAAGCGCAAGCTGAAGCTGTACCGGGCGCTTTTGGAAGACGCCGAGCACGATACCGGCGCATCCATCGGCCGCGAGGATTTCGAATTCCTGCTCGGGTCGTAGCGCGGTGAATGGTGAACGGTGAATGGTGAATGGTGAATGGTGAATGGTGAATGGTGAATGGTGAATGGTGAATGGTGAATGGTGAATGGTGAATGGTGAATGGTGAATGGTGAATGGTGAATGGGTGCGGAGTCGGGGGAGGGCGTTTCAGGCCTGCGGCTGGCAGAAGTACCGGCAAAAGGAGAGGGTGTTCCTGCCGTTCTCGGAGCGGTAGTTCACCTCGTCCATGATCGTCTCTATGATGAAGAGCCCCATGCCGTTCTCCGGGATGGAGCTTATCACTTCCGGGTCGAATTCCAGGCTGCGCGGGGCGAAATCCTCGATCGCCTTGCCGCAGTCGGAGATCTCGAAGGAGATCCGGTCGTGGTGCAGGGTGATGGCGGTTTCCACCAGGAAGCAGTCTTCGTGGCGGTAGGCGTGCGCGATCGCGTTGTTGACAGCCTCCACGACGCAGACCTCCATCTCGCCGTAGGTCTCGGCGTCGAGCGGAGAGCCGGCGCACACCCCGCGCACCGCATGTCCGACCAGTGCCACGTCGCTCAACTTGCTCTCGATACTTAGATGGAGGGTTTTGCTGGCCTTTTTCATTCGCTTCCGATCCGCAGACAGCGGCTTCCCCCTTCCCGATTAAAGGGGGGGTTAAGCGTGGTGCCGGGTATCAGCGCTCCGCCTGCTCAATCCAGGACTGGGCGACGGAGAGCCGTCTCAAAAACTCGGCAGCAAAGAGGAACTCGCCCAGGGGGGCGGCGACGTTGATGTTCTCCTCGCCACGCTGGATGGTGAAGGCGTACCCCTTTTTGCCGTTTCTCTGGTAGCACTCGACGCTCAGCTTGGTGATGGTCTCTCCCTCGCCGTTGTCGAATTTGTGGGTGAGCGTTTCTTTGCCTCCGTCGACTTGAACCGCGGTGATCTTTCTGTACAGGTCGAATCCCTCCCATGGCTCGGCGACGAAGCGGATCTGATGCGCGCCGCTCGCCAGCCTGAAGAAACGCAGGGCGATCCTTCCCTCATCGGGCTTTCCCTGCTGCTTTTTCTCGCTGGGGGAAAACTCGACGCCGCTTTCTTTCGCATAGATGGTGAACCTGGGGACTCTCATGTGACCTCCGGACTCGCTCAACTGTAGCGCCCAACCTGCGGCTTGTCAAACCTCGCGCTAGAGAAGCACCGCCAGCCTCCGCTCGAGACGGACCTCGGCCTGGGTCACGACCGCCCGGTAGGCGAGCAGTTCGACGCCGGCCCGGGCCGCCTCCCTGAGGAGCGCTCCGTAGACGGGATCGATGGCGTCCGCGGGCGAGACCGATTCCCCGTCCCCGCGCTGCACCACGAAGAGGTTGACCCCCCGGTGCCCCTGGCGCACCACCTGCATCAGTTCCCTCAGATGCTTCTGCCCCCTGGCGCTCACCGCGTCGGGAAAGAGCGCGCTCCCCCCCTCGACCAGGGTCACGTTTTTCACCTCGACATAGCATTTGCCCTGCGAACCAGACAGTAGGAGATCGATCCTGCTTCCGGTTCCATAGGGGACCTCGGCCCGGATCGCCTGGTAGCCTCCCAGTTCCGCGATGGTGCCGTTTTCGATCCCCTCCCGCGCCAGTCGGTTCGGCAGGAGTGTGTTGATGCCGACCCAGACACCGTCGGTGTGAACCAGCTCCCAGCTGTGCGGGTACTTCCGGCCGGGGTTTTCGCTCAGGGAGAGGATCACCCGGCTTCCCGGGCGGGCGCACCCCTGCATGCTCCCGGTGTTCGGGGTGTGGGCGGTGACGAGGCTCCCGTCGTCGAGCTCGACGTCGGCGAGAAAGCGCTTGTAGCGGCGTATCAGGGTGCCGTGGAACAGAGGCTCCGGCAATATCATAGATAGGTTTCCTTTGGCCGCACGGGAAAAGGGGCGGGTACGAACTGGCAGAAAAAACAAAGCTAAAACCATCTGCCACGGAGAACATCTGAGGAAATCTGAGCAAAGCGAACCTCAGGCTTAAACCGGTAATCTGGGCAGCTTAAACGTATTTCTCCGAAGTTCTCAGATGCTCCGTGGCCAATGGTTTTTGCCGGTCTTATTTGGGGTTACCTAACAGTGGCGACCCATCGGAACACACTTGCAGGCTTTCTGTCCAGCCAAAAATGAGCGCCGACCCGGGCGAGGCCTCCCCATCAAAACTGTTGATCTCCCTGGCCATTCTGCTACACTGGGGAGCTGGAACTGGCAGGGCGGGACATCCCCGGTGGAGGCGCAGATGGCTAAAGGGCAAAGGCTGCATAAGGAACACCAGGACGCGGTGAGCGTCTTCGGCAAGTCGGTCGGGAAGAGGGCGGGCTTTCGCTGCGAGTGGTGCGCGGGGAGCGAGGGGCTGCGGCTTTGGGAGTACCGGCCGGACCAGGAGCCGAGCCCCGAGAACCTGGCGCTGCTGTGCGACGCCTGCAGGGCACTTTCCTCGTCGAAATCGGGCGATCCCCGGGAGCTTCGAGTCGTGCGCAACGCCCTCTGGAGCGACGTGCCGGCCGTGGCCGAAGGTGCCGCCATCGTGCTTGCGCGCTGCCGGGAACCGTGGGCCCGCGAGGCGATCGAGGAGAGCTTCATCGACGAGGAGCTTAAAATCAGATTAATAACAGGTCAAGGTTGAGGTTGAGGTTGAGAAGATTCTGCTTAACCCCAATCTCAACCTTACCTGCTTCCAGCGGGAAGGGGAGATGATTCTTTACCTCAACCTAAACCTTAACCTGCTGTTCAGAGTTGACTCGGATGGCTTGCCTGTGGTAGGAAATATGGTTTATTAATGTGAATTTCGGGGTAAAGGAAGAGGGGCTATGGCACAAGGCATAAAGAAGGGGATACTGCTGGCCGGAGGTGCCGGAAGCAGGCTCTATCCGCTGACCCTGGTCGCGAGCAAGCAGCTTCAGCCGGTTTACGACAAACCGATGATCTACTACCCGCTGGCGACGCTGATGATGGCCGGCATCGCGGACGTGCTGATCATCTCCACCCCGCACGACACCCCGCGCTTCCAGTCCCTTCTGGGCGACGGCTCCCGCTGGGGCATCCGGATCAGCTACGCCGTTCAGCCGGAGCCGAAGGGGATCGCCCAGGCTTTCCTGGTCGGAGAGGAATTCATCGGGCAGGATCCCGTCTGCCTAATACTCGGGGACAATATATTCTACGGCAAGATGGAGCTGGACCGCCTGATCTCGCAGTTTGACGGCGGCGCCAAGATTTTCGGCTACTACGTGCAGGACCCCGAGCGCTACGGCGTGGTGGAGTTCGACCCGCAGGGCAAGGTGATCAGCATCGAGGAGAAGCCCGCCGCTCCCAAGTCGAGCTACGCGGTCCCCGGCCTGTACCTCTACGACAGTCAGGTGGTGGAGATCGCCAAGGCGATGCGGCCCTCGCCGCGGGGCGAGTTGGAGATAACGGACGTGAACCTCGAGTACCTGCGGCGCGGGGAGCTCTCGGTGCAGAAGCTTGGGCGCGGCATCGCCTGGCTCGATACCGGAACCCACCAGAGCCTTCTCGAGGCCTCCCACTTCATCGGGACCCTGGAGGCCCGGCAGGGGTTGAAGATAGCCTGCCTCGAGGAGATCGCGCTGCGCATGGGCTACCTCGACTGCCAGGGGATGGCGGAGGTCATCAAGGCAACGCCGAATTCCTCCTATCGCGACTATCTGGTCCGGGTCTACCAGGAGACTGAACTGTGCGGAGGAGTGAGCAAATCATGAAAAAGATAACCTACCAGAAGGGGCGCATCCACGACGTGACGGCACGACCTCTGAGCAAGTTCCTGGACGAGCGGGGCTGGCTCGCCGAGCTGTTCAGGAGCGACGAGATGGATCCCGCCGTCATGCCGACCATGGCCTACATCTCCATGACCCAGCCCGGCGTCGCGCGGGGGCCACACGAGCACCTGGACCAGACCGACTACTTCTGCTTCATAGGTCCCTCGAATTTCAAGATCTATCTCTGGGATGCCCGACCCGGCTCCCCCAGCTTCGGCGTGAAGCAGGTGCTCTATGCCGGTCTGGACGCTCCCGCCATGATGGTAGTCCCGCCCGGGGTGGTGCACGCCTACCGCAACGTAGGAAACGAGAACGGCATTGTCTTCAACGGACCGAACCGGCTTTACGCCGGGGCCGGCAAACGTGAGCCGGTGGACGAGATACGCCACGAGGAAGAGGCAGACTCGCAGTTTCGACTGGATTAAACCGGCCCCGGGTGCCGGGCATCCTGCCAAGGCAGATTTCACACTAGATAGGGGGCCGGTGCCCCCTAAACCATTTTTTGAGACCGATGAGAGAGCTTTTAATCCGCCACAAGCGATTCCTCCTTACCGCCCTGTTCCTCCTGGCGGCGTTCCTCACCTACGCCCTTAACCTGAGGAACAAGGAGCACGCCAGTCCGCTGGAGCGCTCCGTTATGGGCCTCACCGCGCCGCTTGCCGGTGGGGTCGCGGCGTCGGGCCGTTTCGTCGACAGGCTCTGGAGCGATTACATCGACCTTCTCGATGTGCGGCGCGAGAACCTGGCCCTGAGAAAGAGCGTGAAGATCCTGAACGAGCGGATCGTCGCCAGCAACGAGGCGGTGGTGGCCAACGCCAGGCTGAAGGCGCTCCTGGACCTGAAGGGGACGCTCGACGCCCCGTCGCTTGCCGTCTCCGTGATCGGCGAGGACAGCTCCGCCTGGTTCAAGACGCTGGTGGTCGACCGCGGCAGCGCTGACGGCCTTGCCGAGGGGATGCCGGTGCTGGCGGCCGGCGGCGTAGTCGGGCGCCTGGTGAAGGTGGCACCGCACAGCTCGCGGGTGCTGCTGCTGACCGACCATGCCAGCGCCATCGCGGCACTGGTGCAGCGCTCGCGGGCCCGCGGGGTGGTGCGCGGCATGGGGGGCGGCCGCTGCTCCATGGAGTTCACCGTGAGGGACGAGGACGTGAAGGTGGGGGACACCGTGATCAGTTCCGGCATCGGCGGGGTGTTTCCGAAAGGGATGCCGATCGGGGAGGTGACCATGGTGAAGAAGGGGGAGTACGGCGTATTTCAGACCATCGAGGTGCGGCCGACGGTCATCATCGGCAAGCTGGAAGAGATGCTGGTGCTGGTCAGGCAGGCTCATGAATAGACAGTCGTCAGGCGGGTAACTTTCTGTGATACAGTACCTCAAAATAGCCGGGTGGGTCCTGGCAGCGCTGCTCTTGCAGATGACGCTGCTGCCGAGATACCTCCAGGACCCCTTTCAGCCCAACCTGATCATCATCCTGGTCGTCTACCTGGGGCTCAAGCTGCCGCACCGCTTCGCCGGTCTGGCCGCCTTTGGCCTGGGGCTGCTCCAGGACAGCTTCAGCGGCATCTACCTCGGACTGCACGCCTTCTCGTACCTCTGCATCTACACGCTGCTGTCGGAGCTGGCGGACCGCCTCTATACGAACAACCGCGCCCTGCTCGTGCTGGTGGTGTTCCTGGCGACCATCATGAGCGCCCTTTTGAGTCTGCTGATGCTGGCTATTTTCTCCGTCTCCAAAGGGCTTTACTCCTCGCTTCTTCCGGCGCTGATCCCCCAGGCCCTGGTGAACGCTCTGGTCGCCTCGCTGCTCTTCGTTTTCCCGCTTCCGGCGGCTGAGGAGGCGCGATGAAGCTGCAACAGAACATCCTCCCCGAGGGGGACGGTGGGCGCCGGATCATCTGGCTCTCCATCGGCGCCTTCGTCATGTTCTTCCTGCTCCTGTCCCGGCTCTGGTACCTGCAGGTGGTCGACACCGACAACCTGCTGGACCAGTCCGAGAGCAACCGGCTCCGCTTTGTCCCGGTGGCGGCGCCGCGCGGCGCCATTTTGGACCGAAACGGCAAGGTGCTGGTCTCCAATACCCCCTCCTTCAGCGTCGCGGTGATACCCCAGGACGTCAAGAACAAGGAGCAGCTGATTGACAACCTGGCCCGCTACCTGAACCTGGACCGCAAGGAAATCGAGGACAAATGGAACAAGGGGCAGGGGAGGGCGAAGTACTACCCGCTGGTGATCGCCTCCGGGATCAGCCGGGACCAGATGGAGTTCCTGGAGGAAAACCGCCTCGCCCTCTCCGGGGTGAACATCGAGATGAAACCGGTCCGGGCCTACCCCAACGCCCAGCTCGCCTCGCACCTGCTCGGTTATCTCGCGGAGATCTCCGAGGAGGAACTGGGTGCCGAGCGCTACAAGGATTACAACGCCGGCGACTATACCGGCAAGAGCGGCATCGAAAGGAGCTGGGAGAGTTTCCTGCACGGCACGGACGGAGGGCGTCAGATCGAGGTGGACGCGCGCGGCAGGTTCCTGCGGACCGTGGAGGAGACCGGCTCGAGCGTGGGCAACTCTGTGGTTCTCACCATCGACCTCGAGCTGCAGAAGGTGGCGGAACAGGCCTTCGGCGACAAGGCGGGGGCTGCGGTAGCGATCGACGTGAACAGCGGAGAGGTCCTCGCCTTCGCCAGCAATCCGGGGTTCGACCCGGCGCTCTTTACCGGACGCATGCCTCCGGACAAGTGGAAGGAGTACCTGGAGGACAAGCGGCACCCGCTGGAGAACAAGGCCCTGAAGGGGATGTACCCCCCCGGCTCCACCTTCAAGATCATCACGGCCATCGCCGGCCTTGAGGCGGGGCTGATCGATCCGCACACGACAATCGACTGCCCGGGCTACTACAAGTTCGGCAACTCCACTTTCAAGTGCTGGGATAAGAAGGGACACGGCCAGGTCGACCTGAAGAAGGCGCTCAGGGAGTCGTGCGACGTCTACTTCTACAAGCTGGCCGAGCGGCTCGGGGTGGACCGGATCGCCGCCTGCGCCAAGCGTTTCGGCCTCGGCGCGCCGCTCGGGATCGGCCTGGAGAACGAGAAGGGGGGGATAATACCGACCCAGGAGTGGAAGCTGAAGCGCTTCGGCAAGAAGTGGTTCCAGGGCGAGACCCTCTCCGTCGGCATCGGGCAGGGGTATGTGCTCACCACCCCGGTACAGCTTGCCTCCATGATGGCGACGGTTGCCAATGAGGGGATCGTGTACCAGCCGCACCTGGTGAAGCGGATCGTCGACTCTGAGGGGAAGGTGCTCAAGGAGTTCCCGCCCCAGGTGACCGGGAGGAGCGGGATCAAGCCCGAGACCTATCGCCTGGTCAAGGAGGGTCTCCTGGCCGTCGTCAACGAGCCGCACGGCACCGGCTCCACGGCGCGCCTCTCCGAGGTGAAGGTGGCCGGGAAGACCGGCACCTCGCAGGTGGTGAAGCTCCGGGACAGCAAGGGGGAGGTGCCGTACCAGTTCAGGGACCACGCCCTATTCGTTGGCTTTGCCCCTTACGACAAGCCGGAGATAGCCGTTGCCGTCATCATCGAGCACGGCGAGCACGGCGGGAGTGCGGCCGCCCCGATAGCGGGGAAGCTGCTCAAGGCGTATTTCGAGGGGAAGGGCGTCATCAGGAAACCGGTGCCAAAGCCGGCCAGCACAAGCGACTCCGAAGAAACAATTGACAATTGACAACTCTGAACTCTTAACTCTGAACTCTGAACTCTGAACTCTGAACTCTGAACTCTGAACTCTGAACTCTGAACTCTAGTAGAGGTTCGCAATGTTTGACAGAAGACTCTTCACCAACTTCGACTGGACGCTCTTGGCGCTGGTGCTGCTCATCACCGGCTTCGGCGTCGTCAACATATACAGCGCCACATCCTCCTACCGCGATATGGCGACCCCCTATTTCCTGAAGCAGATCTACTGGATCGTCGCCGGACTGGTTCTCTGCCTGACGGTCTGCAGCCTTGACTACCACATGCTGGAGGATTTCGCCTACTGGCTCTACGGCGCGGTGCTGCTCTTGCTCGTGCTGGTGCTGGTGGCCGGCAAGACCTCCATGGGGGCGACACGCTGGATACACCTCGGCTTCTTCAGCATCCAGCCCTCGGAGCCGATGAAGATCGTCATCATCATGACCTTCGCCCGCTTCTTCAGCCGCTACCCGACCTTCAAGGGGCTGACCCTGAAGGACCTGGCCTACCCGCTCTTGCTGCTGGGGGCTCCGGCGCTCCTCATCATGAAACAGCCGGACCTTGGGACCGCCATCCTGGTCGTGCTCATCGCCGGGACCATGCTCCTCTTCGTCGGTGTGCGCTGGTCTTCTCTGGCCTCCCTGTTCGCCGCTGCCATACCTATCCTCTATTGCGGCTGGCGCTTTGCCCTGCACGATTACCAGAAAAACAGGATCTACAACTTCCTCAACCCCGACCTCGACCCCCAGGGGAGCGGCTACCACATCATCCAGAGCAAGATCGCGGTCGGTTCCGGCGCCACCTTCGGCAAGGGGTTCCTGCACGGCACCCAGTCGCAGCTGCGCTTCCTCCCGGAGCAGCACACCGATTTCGCGTTCTCCGTCTTCGGCGAGGAATGGGGCTTCGTCGGCTGCTTCGTGATGCTGACGCTCTACCTGTTCCTGGTACTCTGGGGTCTCGGGATCGCCAAGAGGTGCAACGACCGTTTCGGATCGCTCCTAGCCGTCGGCGTCTCCGCCATGCTTTTCTGGCACATCGTCATCAACATGGGAATGGTGATCGGCCTCTTCCCTGTGGTCGGTGTACCGCTCCCTTTCTTCTCCTACGGCGGGACCTCCATGGTCACCTCCATGGTGGGGGTGGGGATCCTGCTGAACATCAGCATGCGGCGCTTCATGTTCTGATTCGGCCTGCCCGGCTTCTACCCGGATGCGGCACAAGGAAGTCTTCTCCATGCGGATAACCATCGTAGAGCCCTACTGCACCGGCTCGCACGCCGCCTGGGCTCATGAGTACGCGTCGCACAGCCGCCACGACGTGGAACTCCTGACGCTGCCGGGCCGCAACTGGAAATGGCGCATGCACGGCGGCGCGGTCACCCTGGCGTCCCGGTTTCTCGCCTCGGCGCACCTTCCGGAACTGATCCTTGCCACCGACATGCTCGATCTCACCACCTTCCTGGCACTTACCAGGGGTGCGAGCGGCGGCTGCCGCTGCGCCCTCTATTTCCACGAGAATCAGCTCACCTACCCCTGGTCCCCCGGAGACCCTGACACGGCCCAGAAAAGGGATCTGCACTACGCCTTCATCAACTACGCCAGTGCCCTGGCCGCCGATGCGGTCCTCTTCAACTCCTCCTACCATAAGGACGCCTTCCTGGGGGCGCTCCCGGGCTTCCTCAGGGGCTTTCCGGACGCAACCGAACTGGCCTCGGTGCAGCGTATCGCTGAAAAGAGCCGCGTCCTGCCGCTCGGCATGGACCTGAGAAGGCTCGACCGGCACCGGCCTCAGACCGTCGAGGCTTCCGCCCCTCCGCTCATCCTCTGGAACCACCGCTGGGAGTACGACAAGGACCCCGAGGCGTTCTTCTCGGCGCTCTATCAGCTTGCCGACGAGGGGATGGATTTCAGGGTGGCGGTACTCGGGGAGTCCTTCGGGAGGGCTCCGGCCGTATTCAAACAGGCGCGGGAGAGGCTCGGAAGCAGGGTGGTGCAGTGGGGCTATCTGGAGAGTTTCGCCCAGTATGCGCAGTGGCTCTGGCGTGCCGACATCCTGCCGGTCACTTCCCGGCAGGAATTCTTCGGCGCCAGCGTGGTTCAGGCCCTCTACTGCGGCTGTGCCGCGCTGCTGCCGGAAAGGCTTGCCTATCCCGAACATGTGCCGGCTGAAAATGCGGCACAATTCCTGTACCGGGACGGTGAAAACCTGGCCGACCGGCTGAGGGCGCTTCTCGCCGGGAGAAGTGGTGCTGGCGCATCGCTGAGCGGTTTTGTCGGGCGCTACGACTGGGAGAACCTCGCTCCCGTCTACGATGCCTTCCTGGAGCGGCTGGCGGCAGGGAAACCGCCGATCCCGTAACAACCGGTAAAGGGCGTCCCGACATGAACCCCGCAAAGGGGGTCCTCACGCGAAAAGCCGATTACGAAAGCCATGGATACCCGTAGAGGGTGTCCCTACAAGACACCTCAGATTCCGCCCCTTGCGCGTGTCGTGTTTTACCGGGAGGAACGCGCCTAAGGCTTCGGTGCCCCGGTAGATCTTTTCCCTTCTGCTACTGTAAATCCAATGAATTTAAATTGTTGAACCAGCCTGATAGTTTTTTGCACACGGGGTGACTGCGGGGGGTACGCTTTTTGTAGAGGATTGCACTTCGCTTCTGAGGGAGGAGGGGCGCCTGGGATGCGCCCCTTTTACCCGATTACGCTGCCTGCCTGCTTACGGTGATAATCTCATTGCATCTCTCAAGCCAGACGGTGCCGCACGAGGTGCACTCCAAGAGGTCCTTGGCGTAGCCGTCAGAGTGCATGTCAATCTCGATACTTTTTTTGTCGTTACATGTTGGGCAATGCATGTTGTTTTCTCCTGTGTCAAAGTTTTGTATACTCACTATATAGAACGCCCCGCACACGCGCAAGTCTCTTTTTTGTCAAAAAGTGACGTAAAACAGCTGTTTACATATTTCCACTCCGCTGTGCGCCGAGCCCCCATTTTAAAACAAACACTCTCCCCCTTTTTTTATATTGCCTCAACTCCTGCATAACTAGCTGTAAACATGGCATTAACTGTAAATAGAACAAGAGTATGTACGGACAGTCAAAATCGGTTGTTTTTTACGTAAACGTGATAGACGTGAAGCTTTTTTTTTCGTGTTTAATTTTGGAAAACAATGGTTTGATTTCTCCGCGTTGGTGCTGGCCTGTTTTTCCGGCAAAAGTGGATCGCACCCATTTTAGTCTGGAAAATATCGCAACTAGGTGCTATTATTTGTTGCCGTTAATTTTCTGGGGTGTAGCCGTCAGGCACTGTTGCGGTCTGGCCAGCCTGAAGCGGGGCAGCGGACTGCCAAAAAACTGCAAGTTTACCGGGCAGTTACCCCCGCGGACCCAGCTCGCGTCAGCTGAAGAGGAGCCTTGCCATGAAAGAAGCGATGTTCTATGAGAAGCTCGAGGGCGGGCGCGTGCGTTGCGGGCTGTGCCGCTTCCGCTGTCTGATCGGTACAGGAAAGAGGGGGCACTGCACGGTGCGCGAAAACCGCGAAGGGGTCCTCTACTCCCTGGTCTACGGCAGGGCTGTCGCGGAGCAGGTTGATCCCATAGAGAAGAAACCGCTCTTCCACTTTCTCCCCGGCAGCCGTTCCTACTCGGTCGCCACCGTCGGCTGCAATTTCCGCTGCCTGCACTGCCAAAACTATAGCATCTCCCAGCCCGAGGCCGCCAGCGTGGAGAACGCCGGGAGTTTCGTGTCGCCCGAGACGATCGTGGCTCGGGCGCTTGCCGCGGGGTGCCGTTCCATATCCTACACCTACACAGAGCCGACGGTCTTTTTCGAGTACGCCTACGAGACCGCGGTCCTCGCCCGTGCGGCCGGGCTAAAGAACGTTTTCGTCACCAACGGCTACATCACGAACGAGGCACTTGCCGTCATCGCCCCCTATCTGGACGCGGCCAACATCGACCTCAAGGGGTTCAGCGAATCCTTCTACCGGGAGGTGGTCGGGGCGTCGCTCGACGGGGTGCTCGACTGCATCAGGGAATACCGAAGGCTCGGAGTCTGGCTGGAGATCACCACATTGATCATTCCGAACCGGAACGACTCGGAAGACGAGCTGCGCGGCATCGCCGAGTTCATCGCCTCGGAGATCGGTCCGCAGACGCCGTGGCATGTCACCCAGTTCTATCCGACCTACCGGCTGACCGGCGAGCCGCGTACCCCGCTTGCCACCCTGCGGACCGCCCGGCGCATAGGGCTCGATGCGGGGCTCGACTACGTGTACGAGGGGAATGTCCCGGGCGAGGGGGGCGAGAACAGCTGCTGCCCCTCCTGCGGCGATCTCCTGATCAAAAGGTACGGCTTCATCATCGAGAAGAATCTCCTTTCCCGCGGCACGTGCCCCGGCTGCGGACGCGTGGTGGACGGCGTATGGGACTAGCCCGCTGGCGCTCATCTGACACGGCTCCCGGAACGGCCTGCAGCGGTGGCGCCGGGGCGGGTGACTGCCTGCGCATGGTGCTGGCCGGATCCCTGCTCGTGCTGCTGCTCTGGATCTTCGACGCCGCCATCGACTCGATTTTCTCTGGCGCGAGATCCTTCGGCGGGTCCCTGCTGGCCCCGAGCCTCCACGGGCTGGCGGATTTCCCCCTGGTCTTCTCCCTGGCCGGCTGCCTGCTGCTCCAGAGCAGACGGCTGTCCCGGGTGCGGAGCGCGTTGGAAAGGGCGCAGCAGGACGCCCTGCTCAAGGCCGAAAGGGAGCGGACCAATGTGGCAGCTCTCATCGATACCATACCCAACCCGATCTACTACCAGGACCCGTCGGGGCGCTTCCTCGGCTGCAATACCGCCTTTGCGGAGTGGCTCGCCCAGCCGCGCGAGCTGATCGTCGGCCGGACCCTCATGGAGATCGCGCCGTTGCAGGTCTGCCAGGTCTTCCGGCAGCAGGAACCCGGTCCAGGGGCAGGGACGGTCTGCGAGTCCACCTTGAGGCGCGGCGACGGAACGCTGAGGGATGTTATCTTTTACAAGAACCGGTTGACCGACGGCGCTGGGCAGGTCGGCGTCCTGATCGACATAACCCAGAGAAAACGCGCCGAGGAGGAGATCGTCGGGCTGAACGGCGCTCTGATGCAGCAGGCGGTCGAGCTGCACCAGGCGAACCGGGAGCTGGAGGCGTTCAGCCACGCCATCTCCCATGACCTGCGCACCCCGCTCACCAGGATCTCCTGTTCCGGTTAGGCGCTCCAGGAGTACGGCGAGATGCTCGACGACAAGGGACTCTTCTTCGTGAACTCCGTTAATGCCGGCTGCAGGCAGGTGGAGGCGCTGCTCGACGCGCTCCTGGTCCTGTCCCGGGTGACCGAGTCGGAACTGTCCTGGGGCGAGGTCGACCTGAGCCGGATGGCCGAGGAGAAGGCTGCCGATCTTCATCTGGCCGAGCCCGGGCGCCGTGTCAGTTTCCGGATCGCCCCGCGTCTCCTGGTGCAGGGGGACCCGCAGCTGCTGCACATCGCGCTGGACAACCTGATCCGCAACGCCTGGAAGTACACCTCCCACGCCGCCCAGCCGAGCATCGAGTTCGGCGCGGTCACGGGTTCCGAGGGTGAGTGCATCTATTACCTGAAGGATAACGGCGCCGGGTTCGACAGCCAACGCGCCGACCAGCTGTTCAAGCCCTTTCGCCGGCTGCACTCCAGCCAGGAGTTCCCCGGGACCGGCCTTGGTCTCGCCACGGTTCAGCGCATCATCCGGCGCCACAATGGGCGGATCTGGGGCGAGGGGAAGCCCGGCTGCGGCGCGACCTTTTACTTCACCGTCAACGCCTGATCCCCCGCGTAACGGAAACGGTTGCCCCCGGTCCGTCGTTCATGCTATACATCAGCAGCGGCTTGCCGTAAAATCCATCCCAAAGAGGTTTCCTTGAAGGTTTCACTGCTGCGTCGCTCCTGGGTCACTTTTTCCATCTGGGTGATCGGCTGCTACGCTTCGGCCATCAACCGTTTCATCGTCAAGGGGGCACAGCAGATACCCCGCACCGGCGGGGTCCTCGTAGCCTCCAACCACATCTCTGCCTACGACACTATCTTTCTCCCCTGGGCGGTCATCAGGAGCAATCCGTTGCAGATGCTCTGGGCTCCTGCCAAGGAGGAGCTCTTCGGGAACCGTCTCCTGGCGCTGCTCTACCGGTCCTGGGGGGCGTTTCCGGTTCGCCGCGGCAGGGATCTGCGCGCCGGTAAGTACATCAACGAGCTTTTGACCGACCAGAAGGTGATGCTCTTCCCCGAGGGGACCCGGCACAAGGACGGCTTGCTGGGCAAGGGGAACCGCGGGGTCGGCAAGATCATCTACGATACCAGGCCCTCCGTCATACCTGCCGCGCTCTTCGGGGTGAACGGCTGGCGCTTCCCCGCGTTCGGGGCCCGGGGCGGGGTGAGCTTCGGTGCGCCGCTCAACTTTGACGATCTCTACGCGCTTCCCGACTGCAAGGAGACCCACCAGCTGATCGTGGACCGGGTCATGGCCGCGATCGCCTCGCAGCTTGAGGGCGAGGGGAGGCTGATCGATGCGGGTTGAGATATTCTGCGACGGCGCCTGCAGCGGCAACCCCGGCATCGGCGGCTACGGAAGCATCCTGCGTAGCGGTGCCAGCGTGAAGGAACTCTCCGGGGCAGAGGGTGCTACCACCAATAACCGGATGGAGATGAGCGGGGCGATCGCCGCGCTGGAGGCGCTCACCCGCCCCTGCGAGGTGGTGATCACCACCGATTCCCAGTACCTCGTCAAGGGGATGACCGAGTGGATGTCGGGATGGCTCAAGAGGGGCTGGGTGAACAGCAAGAAGGAGCCGGTCCTGAACCGCGACCTCTGGGAGAAGCTCCTGGCGCTCTCGAAGGTGCACAAGATCCGCTGGGCCTGGGTCCGCGGTCACAACGGGCATCTGGAGAACGAGCGCTGCGACGAGCTGGCGCGGGCGGCCATCACCAGTTTCAAGAACAGCGTACCCAGGTAGGAGAGCGGTTGGACTATTTCATTGTCGAGGTCTCCGAGGAGGAGATAAAAAGGGAGCGGCAAAAGGCGCGGGAGTTGCGCGCCAGCCAGCCGTGGAAGAACAGGATCGCCAAAGGGCTCTGCCACTGGTGCCGGGCCAAATTCCCTCCCGGTGAACTCTCCATGGATCATATCGTGCCGGTCATTCGCGGCGGTAAGAGCAGTCGCGGAAACGTGGTCCCTTCCTGCAAGGAATGCAACAACCGGAAGAAGCATATGCTCCCGGTCGAGTGGGAGGAGTACCTTACGGCGCCTCCGGGCGAGGACGGGAAGTGATCGGTCTGGCAAAGGCCGCGGAGAAAACGGTGCAGAGAGATATCAAGGCGGTCATCTACGACTGCGACGGTGTTATGTTCGACTCCTTCGAGGCGAACCTCGCCTTCTACCTGCAGGTGGTGGAGCATTTCGGCAAGCCCCCGCTGGACCGGGGGGACACGGAGACCATGCGGGTGCTGCACACCTACTGCAACAAGGACGTGCTCGCCTATCTTTTCGCCGGCGACCGGAGACTTGCCGAGGTGCGCGCCTTCTCAGCGACCATCGATTACCGCAAGCTCTTCCCCATGATGCTGATGGAGGAGGGGTTGCGCGAGACGCTGGACGCCCTGCAGGGACGGGTGGAGCTCGCCGTCTGCACCAACCGCGCCAGCTCCATGGACATGCTGCTGGAATCCTTCGGTCTCGAGCGCTACTTCAGCTGCGTCATGACGGCAGGGCGGGTCGCCAACCCGAAGCCGCACCCGGAGCCGCTTTTGAAGGTGCTGGAGCAGTACGGAATCGGCGCGCACCAGGCGCTCTTTGTCGGAGATTCCGAGGTGGACCGCCAGGCGGCAGACGCCGCGGGTGTCCCATTTGTCGCCTATCGCGGCGACATGCGCGCCATCGCCCGGATAGACAGGCATCTCGACCTGCTGTCACTTTTGTAAGACGACATACTCCCGCCCTCGGCTCCGCTCAGGGACCACCCTCCGACCTCAGGGGCCAGACGTCCGCTGGGCCGAGTCCAGGCGCTTGGCTGGAAAAGTCCGTTCATTGCCGCACTCTTGATTTCCATGTTGAAATGATTTCATAAAATATCTATTATCCAAGCAGTTGCTGCTGCAGCGCTCAAATCAACCAGCGCATCCGACTTCATGCGCTGGTCCGGGTAAAAACACGGCGTCGGCAATTGCCGCATCTCGTTTTACCTACGCCGGCCCTGCCGGCAGAAACGACGCTTGTTGGAGCAGTAAGGGGGGCGGGATGGAGCTTACACCGTTTGAAGAGGGCGAGAGACTGTTCAGCCGGGCCTTGGATGCCTTGGCTGCCGGCGAGACCCCGTCGGCACTTGCCCTGCTGGAGCGGGCGCTCAAGCAGAACGACAACCGTTCCTGGCACTCCTACCTCGGGTACTGTATCGCCAAGGAACGCGGGCAGGTGAAAAAGGGGAGCGATCTCTGCGTCGCCTCCCTGGAACTGGAACCGGAGAACCCGGTACACTACTTGAACCTGGCGAAAGTCCATCTGGTCGCAGGTCACAAGCCGGAAGCGATTGGCGTCCTCAGGAAGGGGATGGCTCTGGGAGGAAACCAGGAGATTCTCGTGCTGCTGGGCGAGATCGGGACCAGAAAGGCCCCCGTCCTTTCCTTTCTGCCGCGCGACAACCCCTTTAACAGGGTGCTCGGGCTGTTACTGGACCGTTTGGGGCTGCGCTAAAGCCAAAGGTCGCTCACGACCCGGGGGCGCCTTGTCTCGTTATCGGTTTTATTCGTGCAAGGTTTCTGATCGGTCCTGGCAACAGGGCGGACCCAACGGGTCTTGAAATGTCTGATTACAAAAAAATGAGCCTGCTGTCCACCTTAGGACAGCAGGCTCTTTTTGCTGCAATATCTGTCAGCTGATGCGAAAAACCGCCTCGCTCATAGGGGATCACTGGCGCTGAAACGTGTTTTATTGACTCGCCTTCAGTCAGCTTCTCAGTCAGGGGTTGCTTGCTAGGAATATGTAGTATAATTAATCATTCGTTGGCAAAGCCGATAGGAGGGGGGGGCGCAATGGCCGGTCGTTTCAGGGAGCAGGGGGCGTTCAGTTGGTTCGAACTGACGACTACGGATGTGCGTGCGGCTGAGGCCTTCTACACCAGGCTCTTTGGCTGGACCACGGAGCCTTGGATCGGGGAGGGGACCTATACCCTGATCAAGGTTGACGGGAAGGAGGTCGGCGGCATCGTATCGGCCCCTTCGGGCGAGGCGCCGAAGCCGGGTAGCTGGGGGATCTACATTACCGTCACCGACGTCGACGAGACGGCCCGGAGGGCGCCTGAGTATGGCGGCAAGGTCCTGGTACAGCCGACTGACATACCGAAGGTGGGCCGCTTCTGCATCATCGAGGACCCGCAGGGGGCGGTGATAACCGCAATTACCTATTGCCACGGCTAGGACCGTCGTTGGTAAAGCCGGTTAGTGGCTAATTCCACTTTGTCTGATTTACCCTTCAACGCTCCCTCACCCCAACCCTCTCTCGGAGGGAGGGGAGTCAGCATGTTTCGTGCAAAGGGCATGAAAAAAGCCGCGGCACCCGTTTTAGCAGGTGCCGCGGCTTTTTTATGCTCCGCTCGGGGGATCAGATCCCCAGGACCAGCGACATTTCGCGCAGATCATCCTGCCGTCTCTTCTCGCTGACCACGACCGTCTCCAGCAGGGTCGGGACAATCGCGTTGCAGCACAGCCCGACCATCTTTCCTTTCTGCCCCGCCAAAAGGAGCTCCACCGCCGAATTGCCCAGGCGGCTGCCAAGCAGCCTGTCGAAGACCGACGGTGCGCCGCCGCGCTGGTAGTGGCCGAGCACCGTCACCCGCGTCTCGAACCCGATGGCGTCCTTGATGGTGTCCGCGATGTTCTGGGCACGGCCCGCCCCCTCGGCCAGGATGATGATGGCGTTGCTGCGGCCCTCCTCGTAGCGGAGGCGCAGCTGGTTGCAGAGGTCCGAGATGTCGCACTCGACCTCCGGGACGATGGCGTACTCGGCGCCGGTGGCGATCGCCGTCATGCTGGCTAAGTAGCCGGAGTTCCTCCCCATCACCTCGATGACGAAGGCCCGGTCATGGGAGCTCGCCGTGTCCTTGATGCAGTCGACGGCATAGATGATGTTGTTGAGCGCCGTGTCGACGCCCAGCGCCATGTCGGTGAAGGGGATGTCGTTGTCGATGCTGGCGGGAATCCCGATCGCCGCGACCCCCATCCGGTGCAGCGCCAGGGCGCCGTTTAGCGAACCGTCGCCGCCGATGATGACGAGCCCGTCCACGCCGAGCTCATGCAGGTGCCGCACCGCCTTCTCGCGCCCGAGCACGGTCCTGAACTCCTCGCTTCGGGCGGACTGCAGGAAGGTGCCGCCGCGGTGCAGAATCCCCGCCACCTCCTTGGTCCCCATCTCCAGGAATTCCCCTTTCAACAGCCCGACGTACCCCTTGCGGAAGCCGACCACCTGCACCCCGTGAGCGAGTGCCGTCCGGGTGGCGCTCCTGATGGCGGCGTTCATTCCGGAACAGTCCCCGCCGCTCGTTAGTATCCCGATTTTCTTCATATAGACTCCAGATCTTTTTGGATGTACGGAACCTGATGATCCCTACTGCCCGATTGGCAGCGCTATGGCAGATTGAATATACCACGTACCGACCGGCTTTCAAACAGATGCAGAAAGGCGAGTGACGGGTGCGCCGGGTGAACGTTGTCGGATAGCAGGCGTGGGGTGGTGAGAAGTAGTTACCCCTTTCCCCTTTCCCCCTTGATCCACTCCATGCGCTCCTTGATGCTCTTCTCGTAGCCGTTTCCCTTGGGCTCGTAGAAGCGCTTCCCGGCGATCTCTTCCGGGAGGTACCCCTGCGCCACGTACCCCCCCTGGTAGTCGTGCGGATAGCGGTATCCCTTACCGTAGCCGAGACCTTTCATGAGGGAGGTGGGTGCATTCCTGATCTGCATCGGAACCGGGAGCGCGCCGCTTTGCCTCACTTCGGCGAGTGCCTGGTTGATCCCGACATAGGAGGCGTTCGATTTGGGCGCCGTGGCGAGGTAGCTTACCGCCTGGCCCAGTATGATCCTTCCCTCGGGCATCCCCACCAGCTGGAAGGCCTGCAGCGCCGTGACCGCCAGCTGCAGGCCGCGCGGGTCGGCGTTGCCGACGTCCTCGGAGGCGAAGACCACCATGCGCCTCAGGATGAAGATCGGATCCTCTCCCGACTCCAGCATGCGCGCCAGCCAGTAAAGCGCCGCGTCCGGGTCGCTGCCGCGCATCGACTTGATGAAGGCGGAGATGACGTTGTAATGCTCCTCGCCTCCCTTGTCGTAGAGCAGCGGCTTCTTCTGCACCGCCTCACGGGCGGTCTCCAGCGCGATGGTGCCGCTGTGCGCCAGACGGGCCGCGGTTTCCAGGGTGTTGAGCGCGACGCGCGCGTCGCCCCCCGCCTGCTCGGCCATGAAGCTGAGCGCCTCCGGGGCCGCACTCAGTCCGAATTCCCCGAGGCCGCGCTCGCTGTCGCCCAGTGCGTTCTGCAGGATCTGGGCGATCTCTTCGTCGGAGAGCGGGTTGAGCACCAGCACCTTGCACCGGGAGAGAAGCGGCGCGATCACCTCGAAGGAGGGGTTTTCCGTGGTGGCGCCGATCATGGTGAAGGTGCCGCGCTCCACGTAGGGGAGGAAGGCGTCCTGCTGGGATTTGTTGAAGCGGTGGATCTCGTCCACGAAGAGGATGGTCCGCTTCCCCTGGTACTTGAGGGTGTCCTCGGCCTCTTTCACCACCTCTCGGATCTCCTTGATCCCGGACATGATGGCGGAGAAGAAGATGAAGTGGGACTTGGTGGCGTTGGCGATGATCCTGGCGAGCGTCGTCTTGCCGCTTCCGGGCGGGCCCCAGAAGATCAGGGAACTGAGCCGGTCGGTCTCGATCAGGCGGCGCAGCATCTTCCCCTCGCCGAGGATGTGGCTTTGCCCCAGGTATTCCGAGATGGTGCGCGGCCGCATCCTCTCGGCCAGAGGGGCGATCTTGGTGCTGTCGGTCGTGAAAAGATCCACCGTCACTGCCTCTGGTTTTCGACCGCGCCAGGACGGATGTCAACCGGTTCGATGCCCCAGATCTCGCGGGCGTACTCCTCGATGGTCCGGTCGCTGGAGAACTTCCCCATCCCCGCCGTGTTCAGGATGGCGCGCCGCGCCCACTCGTCCTTGTCCTGGAACAGGGCGCTCACCTCCTGCTGGCAGCTGACGTAGGAGGCGTAGTCGGCGAGCAGCATGTAGTGGTCCCCCAGGTTCAAAAGGGAGTCGGTGATCGGGGTGAAGAGCTCCGGGGTCCCGGGCGAGAAGAACCCGGAGGCGATCATGTCCACCACGCGCCGCAGCTCCGCGTTGCCGTTGTAGTACTCCTTCGGGTTGTAGCCGCGGGCCCGTAGATCCGCGACGCCGGCAGCGGTGAGCCCGAAGATGAAGATGTTCTCCCGGCCCACCTCCTCCATGATCTCGATGTTGGCGCCGTCCAGGGTTCCTATGGTGAGCGCGCCGTTCAGGGCGAACTTCATGTTCCCGGTACCGGACGCCTCGGTCCCCGCGGTGGAGATCTGCTCGGAGAGGTCGGAGGCCGGGAAGATGGTCTCGGCGAGCGTCACCCCGTAGTTGGCGAGGAAGACCACCTTGATCCGGTCCGCCACGTCCGGGTCCCGGTTCACCACGGCGGCGACCGCGTTGACGAGGCGGATGGTGAGCTTCGCGGCGACGTAGGAGGGGGCGGCCTTCCCCCCGAAGATGAAGGTGCGCGGCACGACGGGGGCCTGCGGGTTGTCCTTGATCCTGTTGTAGAGGGTGATGATGTGGAGCACGTTCAAAAGCTGCCGCTTGTACTCGTGGATCCTCTTCACCTGGACGTCGAAGAGCGAATCCGGGTTCACCTCGATCCCGTTGTGCTTCAGGATGTAGCGGCAGAGCTCCTCCTTGTTCCTGCGCTTCACCAGCTGCCAGCGCCCCGAGAACTCGGGGTCGGCGGCGACGGACTTGAGCTTCTCCAGCTCGTAGAGGTTGCGGGTCCACCCTTCCCCGATGTAGTCGTCGATCAGGGTCGACAGCGTGGGATTCGACATCTTGAGCCAGCGCCTCTGGGTGATGCCGTTGGTCTTGTTGTTGAACCTCTCCGGGTACATCTCGAAGAAGTCCCGGAACAGCTCGTTCTTCAGGATCTCCGTGTGGAGCGCGGCCACCCCGTTCACCGAGTGGCTCCCGACGATCGCCAGGTGCGCCATCCGGATCTTCCTTTCCCAGTGCTCCTCCACGATGGACATCCGTGAAAGCCGCTCCGGCTCGTCCGGGAAGCGCGCCCGCACGTCCTTGATGAAGTGCTCGTTGATCTCGTAGACGATCTGCAGGTGGCGCGGCAGGATCTGCTCGAAGAACCAGACCGGCCACTGCTCCAGAGCCTCGGGGAGTATGGTGTGGTTGGTGTAGGCGAAGGTCTTGCGGGTGATCTCCCAGGCGTCCTCCCAGTCGAGGTTCTCCAGGTCGATGAGGACGCGCATCATCTCGGGAATGGCGAGGGTCGGGTGGGTGTCGTTCAGCTGGATGGCGACCTTCTCCGGCAAAAGCCTCAGGTCCTTGTGCTTCTTCTTGAAGCGGTACAGCACGTCGTGCACCGTGGCTGAGGCGAGGAAGTACTCCTGCTTGAAGCGCAGCTCCTTCCCCTCGATCACGTTGTCGGCCGGATAGAGCACCTTGGAGATGGTTTCCGACTGCATCTTCTTCTCGACGGCGCGGATGTAGTTCCCCTCGTTGAAGAACTTGAGGTCGAACTCGCGGCTCGACTTGGCGCTCCAAAGCCTCAGGGTGTTGACGCTGTGGGTCTGGTAGCCGGGAATCGGGGTGTCGTAGGCCATCGCCATGACATCCTCGGTGTCCACCCAATCCCTCACCAGCTGCCCCGACTTGCCGATGGTGGTGATGACGCGGCCGTAGAATCTCACCGTGTGCAGGTGTTCCTGGCGGTCCAGCTCCCAGGGGTTGCGGTAGCGCAGCCAGTTGTCCGGGATCTCCACCTGGGCGCCGTCCACGATATGCTGGCGGAAGATGCCGTATTCGTAGCGGATGCCGTAGCCGTAGGCGGGAATCGACATGGTCGCCATGGAGTCGAGGAAGCAGGCGGCGAGCCGTCCCAGCCCGCCGTTGCCGAGCCCCGCGTCCTGCTCCTCGGCGAGGATGGCCTCGAAGTCGTAGCCAAGCGAGGTAATCGCCTCCCGGAAGTCGTCCATGACGCCGAGGTTGATCAGACTGTTGCCCAGCGCCCTCCCCATCAGGAACTCCATGGAGATGTAGTAGACCCTTTTATGGTCCGAGTTGTAGTAGGCCTGCTGGGTGTCGAGCCAGCGCTCCACCAGGTGGTCCCTGACCGCGTAGGCGAGGGCGTTGAAGCCGTCGTACTTGGTCGCCGAATACTTGTCCTTGCCGAGGGTATACTCCAGGTGTTCCAGGAATGATTTGATGATGATCATTTCCTTGTCCAGCTGTTCGCCGACGACGTTTGCCTCTTCAGTCATGAGTCACCCTGCTTTTCCTGCTCCGATTACGGCCGGATCCCCGGTTTCCGGGGTTGCGCGGCTTTCTAGTTTCCATTGGACATGATACCGTATATATGCTAGAAAATCTAAGATTACAATAAAAGTAAAGGGGTTGTGATGAAAAAAATCGCTATTTTCGCGAAAGTGCACGACCCCCGTTGTCTCGGCATTGCCGAGGAGTTGACCGAGTGGCTGGCCGCGCGCGGCATAACCGCAAGCGTCGAGGACCACCTTTCCAGGCAGCTCAGGCGTCCCAGCTCCGCCGAGAGCGCCGAGAGTTCCGAGATCGCCAGGGACGCGGACCTGGTGGTCGTGCTGGGGGGCGACGGCACCCTGATCGCGGCCGCGCGTTTGGTCGGGGAGCGCGAGGTGCCGATCCTCGGGGTGAACCTGGGAAGCCTCGGCTTTCTGACCGAGATCACCCTGGACGAGCTCTACCCGTCGGTCGAGCGCTGCCTTGCCGGCGATTTCGAGGTGAGCGAGCGCATGATGCTGCTCGCCTCGGTGGAGCGCGGGGGAGAGGTGGTGGAACTGCACCGGGTGCTGAACGACGTGGTGATCAACAAGGGTGCGCTGGCCCGGATCGTCGACATGGAGACCTCCGTGGACGGGCAGTACCTGACCACCTTCAAGGCGGACGGTCTGATCGTATCGACGCCGACCGGTTCTACCGGCTACTCCCTGTCGGCCAACGGCCCGATCATCCACCCGTCGCTCGCCTGCATCTCGATCACCCCGATCTGTCCCCATACCCTCACCAACCGGCCGCTGGTCATGGCGGCGGATGCGCGCATCTCCATCAGGCTCGACTCGATGGACGAGGCGGTTTTCCTGACCCTGGACGGCCAGGTCGGCGTGAAGCTCGTCTGCGGGGACCTGGTGCAGATCAGGAAGTCCGAACAGGCAACCCGCCTGGTCCAGTCCCGCAGCAAGGACTACTTCGAGGTGCTCCGGACCAAGCTCAAGTGGGGGGAGAGGTAAGATTCCATTATGCTGAGAGAACTGCAGATCACCAACCTGGCCATCATCGAGAAGCTCCACGTGGAGTTCCATGGCGGCCTCAACATTCTGACCGGCGAGACCGGCGCGGGTAAGTCGATCATCATCGACGCGGTCAACCTGATCCTGGGCGGCCGCGCCAGCTCCGATCTGATCCGCTCCGGCTCCGACGAGGCCTCGGTGGAGGCGCTCTTCGACCTCTCCGGCCGCCCCGGTCTGCTGCAAAACCTCGCCGCGACCGGTGTCGAGTGCGACGGCGAGCTCCTGGTCCGGCGGGTGGTCTCCCGGGGCGGCAAGAACCGGGTCTTCATCGCCGGCGGGCTCGCCACCACCTCCATGCTCTCCGAGATCTCCCGTACCCTGATCAACATATACGGCCAGCACGAGTCGCAAACCCTGCTGAAGACCGATCAGCACCTCCGTCTCTTGGACGGCTTCTCGGGCACCCTTCCCCTGCGCGACGCTTTTTCGGCCCGCTTCGACGCCTATGTGAAGGCGAAGGCCGAGCTGGAGGCGCTGGAGCAGGGGGAGCGCGAGGCCGCCCGCCGCCTCGACCTGCTCTCCTTCCAAAGCGGGGAGATCGCCGCGGCGAAGCTCTACGCCGGCGAGGAGGAGGAACTTGCCGAGGAGAGGGGGCGGCTCGCCCACGGCGAAAAGCTTCTTAGCTGCAGCCAGGAGGCCTTCGATTCCCTGTACGGCGGCGATGCCGCGCTACTCGGGGGGCTGCGCCGGGTGATCACCGGCGTCGCCGAGGCGAGCGCCATCGATCGCGCCCTGGCTCCGGTCTGCGAGACGCTGGAAAGTGCCTATGCCCAGCTGGAGGACGCCGCCCTGACGCTGCGCGACTACGCCGCCGGTGTGGAGGCCGACCCGGGGCGCCTGGAACAGCTGGACGACCGCCTGGACGCCATCAACCGGCTGAAGCGAAAGTACGGTGAGGACATCCCGGAGATCCTCGCCTACCAGCAGGGAATCGATGCCGAGCTGGCGGAGCTTAGCGGCAGGGAGCTGGCGCGGGACACCCTGACCGACCGGATCGCGGGGCTCGGTGCCGAACTCTCGGAGCTCGGTGCGCAGCTTTCCGAGGCCCGCAGGGCGGGAGCCGCAGCTCTCAAGTCCGGGATGGAGCGGGAGCTTCGCGAGCTCGCCATGACGCACGCGGTCTTCGAGACATCTTTCGACCCCACGGCCGAGCCCAGGTCGTACGGCTTTGAGCGGGCCGAGTTTCTCTTCTCGCCCAACCCCGGCGAGCCTCCCAAGCCGCTGGCAAAGATCGCTTCCGGCGGTGAGCTCTCCCGCCTGATGCTGGCGCTGAAGCAGTTGCACCCGGAGAGCGAGGTGCCCACCCTGATCTTCGACGAGGTGGACAGCGGCATCGGCGGGGCGACCTCCGCGCTGGTCGGGGTGAAACTGAAAAAGGTGGCGGCTTCCCAGCAGGTGCTGGCGATCACCCATCTGCCGCAGGTGGCGGCCTTTGCCGACCTGCACCTGCGGGTGGAAAAAACGGTGAGCCTCGGGCGGACCGCCACCAGCGTCGAGAGGCTGGAGGGCGAGGGGAGGGTGGCGGAGGTGGCGCGGATGCTGGGGGGCGCGCGGGTGACGGAGAAAACCCTTGAGCACGCCAGGGAGATGATTCAGGAGGCAGGTGCATGATACGAAAGGCGAAGATCAGCGACGTAAAGGATATCCAGAAGCTTTTGACCAATTATGCGAGTCGCGGCGAGATGCTTTCCCGTTCGCTTTCCGAGCTTTACGACTCACTGCGCGATTTTTACATCTTCGAGGATGACGGCCGCGTGATCGGCACCTCGGCGCTGCACATCGTCTGGGAGGACCTGGCAGAGGTCCGTTCCGTGGCGGTAGCCGAAGACGCCGGGCGGCGCGGCATCGGCAGCCAGGTAGTCGGTGCCTGTCTGGAGGAGGCCCGCGCGCTCGGGCTGAAGAGGCTTTTCTGTCTCACCTACAAGCCGGATTTTTTTGCCAAGTTCGGTTTCGTAGTAGTGGACAAGTCCGAACTGCCGCACAAGGTTTGGGGCGACTGCATCAAGTGCGTCAAGTTCCCGGACTGCGACGAGATTGCCATGATCCTGGACCTGAAGGCGTGAATGGTGAATGGTGAATGGTGAATGGTGAATGGTGAATGGTGAATGGTGAATGGTGAATGGTGAATGGTGAATGGTGAATGGTGAATGGTGAACCTAGTCCATGTAAGTCCATGTAAGTCCA
>Ga0209540_10000392_pt1 | contig 42686 bp, 38 predicted proteins | sample BarGraIncu01121A_FD_184501 | JGI IMG/M metagenome (GOLD analysis project Ga0209540, IMG submission 184501) | Arctic peat soil microbial communities from Barrow, Alaska - Barrow Graham LP Incubations 011-21A (SPAdes) (version 2) | ecosystem: Environmental > Terrestrial > Soil > Wetlands > Peat... | reverse complement strand
TTTTCTTGCTCAAATGACTGAAAATCATTACCTTTATACAAAATAAAGAAAATGATTTTCAAGGAACATAAAACAAATATACAACAAATTATTCGGCTAATACCCGATGAATTGCTTTCAAAGTTAGCCTTAAACACTAAAGTTGATTATTGTGCTAAGGTTTTACAAGGTGAAAGATTATTTTACTTGCTTTTATATGCCATTATAAGAAGTGAGCGCATAAGTCAACGTTATTTAGAAGACGTTTTTAAAACCAGGCAATTCAAATTCCTGTTTAATTATTCAGTTGATTTAAAAGTCAGCCATAGCTCTATTTCAGAAAAACTATCGAAGATAAACCTTGACTTCTTTAAGCAGGCATATGAGGCCATTTACGAGCGTTTTAATCAAGTCTATTCATCTAAAGAGCAAGAGCAGCTATGTCTAATCCGAGTTGACAGTTCGATGGTTGCAGAGGCTTGTACGAAGTTACAAAAAGGGATGTCTGTTGGCAGCAAAAAGAGCAAAGAACCTGAAAATGAGAGAAAGCAAGTCAAGTACACAATGGCTTATGATGGTGCAGGAATATGCTCAGCACTATTGTTTGCGGAATCAAAGTTTTTGAATGAAGACAATGCTATACCCAAAGTAATAAATAATTTAGTTAAGTCAGACAAAGACCATCGTAATCTATATGTTTTTGATAGAGGAGTCAGTTCATTAAACACCTACAATAACATGAATGAACAACAGGCTCAGTTCGTTTGCCGGATTAAAACGAATAGAAAAATAGAGGTTGTTCGTCCTTTAATGAATTCAACTGTTGAAAAAGATTTAGCCACATTAGAATTGGTAAGTGATGAGATAATTCATTTGTTTGATCATGACAAAAAATGTTTTTCAAATGTAGAATATAGGTTGATTATTGCAAAAAGGAAAAAAGAACTAGACACAACTCCACCCAACAACAAAGGGAAATTCAAAAGGGTCGAGAATGAACTGTTCTTCTTGACAAATAACTTTAAAATGTCTGCCAAACAGATTACAGAATGTTATAAAAAGAGATGGGATATTGAGGTTTTCTTCCGATTTATTAAACAGGAATTGAACTTTAAACATTTTCTCTCAGTCAATGAAAATGGTCTTCAGGTAATGTTATACATGACTTTAATAGCAGCAATGCTACTAATGCTTTACAAACGTATTAATGAAATTGGTTTTGTAACAGCAAAACGAAGGTTTACGATGGAAATTGAGGATATGATTACTGCAATGGCAATAATTTATTGTGGGGGTGATATTAGAAAATATGGAGAGATAGATAACCAAAGACATATCCCAAAATAGCAATTTTGGGGATCATAATAGCAATTTATTCTCTTGGATCTTCCGACCACTCCTGATTGCAAATCCCAACAACCAGCCAGAAACATTCTGCAAAGAATAAGATAGATATATCCGGAGGGACGGGAGATTAAGGTTGAAATATCTCCCTTGCCGAAGGTTGTTGAAAATTTGAACTAACTACATTTAATTTTACCCAATCTTACCACAACATTCTGATAGCTGGTAATGTGTGAATTATGCAATTCAAATACATAATTGTATAACGTCGTAGATTTTTAAACCGAGTAATTTTGTTTAAAAGTTTCACTATATAAAACAAATACACCTAAATGAAAAAGATCCTGATAATAAATGGACACCCGGACAAAAAAAGTTTCTGTTTTGCTTTAGCAGAAAGCTACAAAAAAGGTGCAGATATGAGTGGTTCTGAATGCAAGTTGGTTCACTTGATTGATTTAGAATTTAATCCAATACTTACCTTCGGTTATAGAGTAGTTTCAGAACTTGAACCTGATTTACAAAAAAATCAGCAAGATATTTTAGATGCAGACCATTTGGTGATTGTTTATCCTAATTGGTGGGGAACTTATCCGGCATTACTCAAGGGTTTTATAGATAGAGTTTTTCTACCCAATTTTGCTTTTAAGTATCATGAAAATCACCCTTGCCTGCCAAATTATTGAAAGGTAGAACCGCTCGAATTATTGTTACTATGGATACACCTAAATGGTATTATTGGTTAATAAACAAAAGTCCTGGACATCACTCCATGAAAACTGGGATTCTTGAATTTAGCGGAATAAAACCAGTTACAATTTCATCATTTGCCATACTTAAATCGTCAGACGATTTGAAAAGAAAAAAATGGCTTGATGAAGTTGAAGAGTTGGGGAAAAGGGAAGTGTAACGTTCACAATGAACCTAAATTCAATAAGCCGCATGTTGGTAATAACATTTATACTTATAGTTGGATTATTATTAATTCTAACCTGTATTTTGTTAGTATACAGCCCTGGAAAAACTGTACGGTATTTAGATGATACTGGTAAGCCAATATCGGGAAGTATTTCAGAAAAAATAGTTGTAAAAATTGGTGGAGTAAAACAAGGGATGTTTATTAAAAGTAGAAACATAAAAAATCCTGTTCTTTTGTACGTTCATGGTGGACCTGCTTTCCCAAATTACTTTTTAATCGACAAGTTCAACCCTGGGCTTGAAGATTATTTTACTGTATGCTACTGGGAACAGCGTGGCGGAGGGCTTTCTTATACTTCGGAGGTAACATTGGAAAGTATGAATTTTAATCAGCTTGCATCAGATGCTATTGATGTTACTAACTACTTACGGAAGCGTTTTGGTAAGCAAAAAATTTATATAATGGCTCATTCTGGAGGCACACCGATAGCTCTGCTTGCAGTGTCAAGAGATCCTGAATTATTTTATGCATATATTGGTATGGGGCAGATTACAAATCAGGCTGTATCAGAAAAAATGGCATATAAATTTATGTTGGATAAATACACTGCTGATGGAAATCAAAAAAGAGTGAATGAACTAAAAAAATATCCTGTTTCAGAAACTGATTCAAATATTATTTCATACTATAAGTCTGCTACACGTGACCAATGCATGCATGAACTTGGAATTGGAACCATGCACAAAATGAAATCTGTTTTCCGTGATATTTTTATTCCGGTATGGACTTGTAAAGCGTACACGTTGAGAGAAAAAATAAATATTTGGAAATCAAAGTTTATATTTTTGCCCAAAACAAATCTGATAAATGAAATGCTCGAAACAGATTTTACTTCTCAAGTTCCTAAACTTGATATTCCTGTTTACTTACTTAGTGGTAAATATGACTTAACAGTCAATATTGATCTTTCCAAAAGATATTTAACTAAACTTCAAGCCCCATTAAAAGGATTTTATACCTTCAAAAATTCAGCACACAGCCCTTTATTTGAAGAACCTGAATTAATAAGACAAGTAATTGAAAATGACATTTTGAAAAATAAGACCAGTTTAGCTGATAAAAATTAAAGTGCTACAGCTCTACAATGTCTATGACATACAGGTATGATAACAGAAACTAAATTGAAACTTATCAAAAGTATTCATACCCTGATTTGGCTATTTTTGAATATCGTATTGTTCTATATGGCTTATGCAGTTATAGTGAACCAGATTGACGATGTTGTATGGATTGGAATTGGATGTATTGTAATAGAATGGATAGTCTTACTTATTTTCAGGTGGCAATGTCCGTTTGCCATTCTAGCCCGTAAATATTCAGATTCTAAGAACGAGAACTTTGATATTTATCTTCCAAATTGGCTTGCAAAACATAACAAGACGATTTATATAACAATATTTGTTGTCATAGTTTTTGGACTATTTTTTAGAATTTTAAATAACTGATAATGAAAACAACAATAGCAAGAAATATTCTTATCGCAATGTTATTATTTCTTGGTTTAAGTGCCTTAGGTGGTGGTTCCATGTTAATCATTTCCCCATCTGGAAAATTAATTGGTGGTTTACCCTTGTCCATTTTGGAACATTCTCCATTTGCTGATTTTCTTTTTCCGGGTATTATTCTATTCTCTATTCTTGGACTTGCTCCATGCTTGATATCCATAGCGTTAATTAAAAAAACAAAAAGTGAACTTGCCGAAAAATTTAATCTGTTTAAGGATATGCATTGGGCATGGTCATACAGCATCTACATAGCATTTGCGCTCATCATTTGGATTCAAGTAGAAACAATTTTTGTGCAAGGCGTAGGTTGGTTGCAAACATTTTATATGCTTTATGCCATACCTTTAATTGTTGTTGCCATACTTCCACAAGTCAGACTATTTTATAAAAAATGAAAAGCAAAAGGTTATGATAATCATATTTTTAACAGTAGGATTGCTACTGCTTATCTTATTCTTCGGTAATCTAAATTTGTCCATCCAATTCAGCAATCAAGAAAAATACTGTTTACTCAATTAAAAAATGTTTCTGACCAAATATATCATAAAAGTCAATTGGAAAATTTGCCAGTTCCTGTGCAACGATATTTCAGTCTGATTTTAAAAGTTGGACAACCGCTCCTCGCTGACGCGGGTCTGTGAACCGTGACAAACAAAATGAAAAGAAGCACAGGTCACAGACCTGCGCTAGCAGAGGCCGCTTCAAAAGTTAGCTGGGGTACCAACTCTACAATCTCGTTGAAGTAAGAACGAAACTAATTTCTTCAGCACATTGCAAAGGGGATAAACAGCAGTTTGTCCCCTTTCTCTTTTGGACATATACACCGACAATACTACTACCATCCATTTTAAGCCATTCCGACCACACTGTTTCCAAACAACATACACTAACAAGCATCGTGGTAATGTCCAATAATTTCCTTTTATTTACACAGTTTTTTGGACAGTCACCAGTTTGGACGGTTCCAAACATTTTTTGGAAGGAAAACGAAACCATATTAGCTGTTCATACACCAGCACTTAACGCCAATTACATATTTTTTAAATTAATAAAACAAAACGTGGTTAATGTGAAATAAAGTATTTATCTTTGGTGTGGATTTTTAATTAAAAACATCACCCACCATACCCTAAAGTAGAAATATGCGCAACTCTATTGCTCATATCCTGCAAAATTGAGGAATATAGGCAATTGAGTTGCGCATATATTGGTGTTAGGTGGCATTTTAGAAAAAAAAGAAGACATAACAAATGAGTATTAAATGCACTTGACATTGAAGATATAAATGACATTTCTCGAATCTCAAATGAATTGACAACAGATAGAAAAATAGAACTGTTAAATCATAAAATGAATCCGAAAATGAAAAGAATCTTATTAATCTCAATGATAGCTTTAATGGCTATTTCTTGTAAGCAAGAACCCGGTACTGTAACTGGAGTAGTTTCATTCTTTTTCAACAAGTATCAAGGATACAAACCAGACATTGGTGCCAAAGTATACGTGACTTTAGAAGATTGCAACAGCATAAATGACTATCTCCATGCTTACGAAGCAAAAACAACTATTGAGCTTGACAAATACTATCTTGAAGAATTCAAATCATACGGAGAAAACAAACAGACAATCGATGATTTAAAGAAAACGATTTCGACCGAGCAGGAGGTTTTAAACAGTTACGCTAAAGACACCACAACATTTGAGCAAAATGAAGAAAAAACGTATAACATATTGAATAGAATCACGATAAATAAAAACACTTATAAAACTACAGTTGACGGTGTAGGTAATTTTACTATAGATATACCGCCAGGGAAATATAATGTTCTAATAATCTCTGTGGGACGCACAAAAGTAAATTTACTTGAAGTTGGTGGACAGATTATTATAAATAGTATCGAGGTAAAATCAAAAGAAAAGACGAATATTGATGTAAAATTCGAAGTGTAATTGAATACCCGAACTATTATAAAACTGACAAGAAAAACATACTTGACGAAAAGAAAAGAACGACCCCCTAATACACGCCTCGGTCGTTAGCGGTCATTGTAAAAAGAATTTTATTTACAACCAAAATAATTACTGAAAAGTGCGGAGTCAGCACGATAAACACTGACAAAAATAGAATGAAAAAAATTACAATCATCTTATCTGTTATTGCTATACTTATTACTATGGGTTGTAAAGAGGATGGAGGATTAACACCAGCGAGAGATGTACAGGGCGTTTGGTTAGGAAAACTTACATCTAGCGATAACAATCATAGTTGTTCGAACACTGTAATTATGACAATGCGACTTACTCTTTATGTTGATAACAAAACAGTAACTGGTACAATGGAAGCTTGGCCTCCATCTGGTTATACTATAGGAAACATTAATGGAAATATTAGTGGAGTACATCTTTATTTCACTACCCAAATTGGGAACGGGTGTATTAATGTACATGGAACCTTCACTAGTACAAATATGGAAGGGATGAAAGGGTCCGACCCACCTCCATACTTAACATGTGGTGATGTATTGAATGATGGGCATGGTTCAAAAGGACTTACATTTTGGTTAAATAAACAATAACCGCTTGCGGTAAGAACGAAAGAATTACTGAAAGAATTTAATGTGTAAATCGGCTAGCGAGCCCTTGTCCTCACGGACATATAACCATTACTTGTTTGCACAAAAGTGAGGGCTGGTCGGGTGGGTAATTGTCTGAACTTGGATTCAGCAGATGAATCAGATAAAAACAGATACTCTGAAATCTGATACATCCTTTTATCTGAACTAATCGTGGTTCTGACAGATTACACAAATCTTACAAGTACTAAACAACAATAAAAGCAAGTAATATGAAAAATCCTACATGTATCCCTATTTTGTGTTTTGTAGTTCTGTTCGTAACTCTGTTTTCATCCTGCCAGAACGATCCGGTAAATCATACCATCGGCGCATTCAATAATGGCGGTAATGAACGGAATATGATAGTGGTGATGAGCGATCTTCATCTGGGTGCAGATTTGACCTATGCTGAGTGCAACAAGAATCTGGGGTCGTTGGAGAAACTGCTGAAACAGATAAAAGCGGCTCCCAACGTTAAAGAACTGGTGATTGCCGGCGATATGCTGGACGAATGGTTCGTACCGGCTAATGTGGATACCTATCAGGGAAAGGATCAGGCCGATTTTGTAAAACGTATTGCTGCAACCAATAAAGGCGTGATAGATGCTTTTAATAGTATCATTCAAGAAAAGAAGATACGCGTTACCTACGTGCCCGGGAATCATGATTTGACCATTACGGCCGCCAATGTGGAGAGTATCCTTCCCGGAATAAACCAGGCACGGGATAATGAACAGGGCTTGGGAACTTATTCGCCGGCGGATGTACCCAAGATGGCCATTGAACATGGACATCGCTATAATTTCTTTTGTGCCCCCGACCCTATCTCCAATCAGGATATTGCTCCGGGTACCATTTTGCCTCCAGGGTATTTCTACACCAGAATAGCTGTGCTGTATGTTATGCAAAAACCTGTAACACCTGCCGACACGCCCCCTGTGGTTACACCAAACCCTTCGGGAACTGCCAGCCAAACTTTGCTATACACTTATTGGTATGTATGGAGCAAAGCATTAGCCGCTTACCCGATCGCCAATAAATTTGACGAGAAGATCATCGTCACCAATGTGAATGGTTTCAAAGGAAACTACGCGGTAAACGATATACTCCCTTATCAAACTACCCCGGGTGGAGTGATAGATGTAAGGTTCTACAAAGGTATTCAGGATAGTTGGAATGAACGACAAACGCGCAATCATGTAGCTATACCTATTCCTATCAGTCAGGCAATAGCAAATTCGGGCAAGGCAAGTGAATCGGAGTTTCAGGCAACGAATCAGTATTTCCTGAATCCGAATTCGGATAAAAGAATCGTTATCTTCGGTCATACCCACGATCCGAAGATTATTGCGTCGACAAACTTAAACAATCAGAAATGCATCTATGCAAATTCCGGAACATGGATTGACCATAATGGTGTAGCTCCTACCACCATGAGTTTTGTAGTTATTACACCACAGAGTGCAACTGCCGCTTCGCAAACTTACGTGAAACTATATAATTTCCAAAACGAAGTGATAACAACAATGACCCAGGACTCGATACGGTATTGAGAGAGGAAAATGAGTTTTATCGAGGCATTGAGTTAGACGAAACAAATAAGATTAAACACAAAAGAAAATGGCAATATAAAGCTTGAGATGTTTCGCGCTGGAGAGAAATTCATGACTTATACCGAAGGTACGTGCGCAAAGATTAAAAAATAGTCTATTCGCTCCCCAATTTACATTTACAAACTAACCATGTAATAAAAAGAACAACACATATTTATTGTAAATACTACACAGGCATAAATATTTTACTAGCAATGGGTTAGATAGAACAAAAAAACATTGAATAAATTTAATTATTAGCAAAAATGTTATAGTATTAAAATAATCTTTTTATCTTTGGGAATACATTTTATTAAAAAAGGGCATAAGGAAATTGGAAATCGTTAAACAGTATTTTCCAATATAAATATATTCTTTTTTGGAGTTTAGACAGGATTAATGATGTATTATACAATTAATTTATACCTAAAATGAGACAATATAGCTATAGAGTATCGAGCATAGAGCATTTAAATGAATTATTGCAATCCAAAGAAATAACATCCTCATGCAATTTTCAATCACAATTAATTCAAATTTATTCGGCAAAGAATGATTGCGAATGGTATCGATCTATAGGAGATGCAATAAGAGAAGTTCTACCTTCGGCCGTTATTGTTGGTGCAACCTCAGTGGGCGAAATTATTGAGGGCGAAATGTGTACTGATTCGACAATAGTTTTATTCACTTTTTTTGAAAGCTCGTCGATAAATATGTTCGCTTACGAATGTACGCCGGGAACTGAAGAAACAATTGGCAATATATTAATCTGCAACATCGAATCAGTAAATGCAGAAATCAAAGGCGTCCTGTTGCTTTCAACACCCATCAGCCATGATTCAGGGAAAGTATTTAATAGCATCACAGATCATGACTTTAAGTATCCAATTTTTGGTGGTGGTGCGGGCGATTATGCTAATGAGAGAAAAACACTTGTTTATGACGGAAATAAATGCTATAATCAGGGTGTAGTAACAGTTGTTTTTTCGGGCAATGACCTAAGCATCGAAATATTTACAAGTCTGGGTTGGCATCCATTGAGTAAGGAAATGACCATTACCGAAGTTGGCAATGTATGTGTAAAAACTATTGACAATAAACCGGCATTCGATGTATATGAAAAGTATCTAGGCATAAAAGCCGACGAAAATTTCTATCAAAACAGTCTCGAATTCCCATTTATCATCAATAGGAACAGCCACTTAATTGCACGTACGCCTTTTTTCGTCAACGAAATAGATAAATCAATTCAACTGGTGGCCGATGTCAAAGTTGGAGAGAAATTTCGAATTGGGTATGGCGATCCGGTTGCAATTCTGGTAGAATCGGCACAACTTCAGAGCAAAATGAAGGATTTCAATCCTGATGCCATCTTTTTATTCACTTGTATATGCAGGCGTTTTTTAATGCAACAAGAAGTTAATCTTGAAACATTGCCATTCAACAAAATAGCTACTACAGCAGGTTTTTATACTTTTGGCGAGTTCTTTTCGAATGGCACTTTCAACTCACTTCTTAATTCATCTATAGTTGCGGTAGGTTTTCGCGAGGGAGCCAAGAAAAATAAACCGGTACATAACGAGTCTATTCAAAATGGAGATATTATTCACAATAATTCAGATTCAGATCTGTATACAAATAAGCATTCCAGAATACTATCCCGGTTGTTATATTTTATAACTGTATTAACAACGGAACTAGATGATCAAAATCACTTGCTAACAACGCTAAATGAACAAAAAAATGAATTCTTAGGAATAGCTGCGCATGATTTAAGAAATCCAATAGGAATCATTTTGGGCATTTCCAAATTGCTTGAAAAACAAACCGGCGAGGAACATAAAAAATACACAGAAATAATTTCGGGCACGAGTTCTACCATGCTCCAATTAATCAATGATCTTTTGGATATCTCGAAAATTGAATCTGGCAAGCTGGAACTGAATAAAAATGAAATTGATTACATTGCATTTGTTGAACGGAATATCAAGATGAATGATTTTTTTGCAAAGAATAAAAACATTGGTATTACGAGTGAATTGGAAATACAGGATCAAATCCTATCATTTGATGATGGAAAAATTGATCAGGTATTAAACAACCTGATAGGAAATGCAATAAAGTACTCTAACCCTGATACCACAATAACAGTAAAGGTGTTTAGAGAAAACAATCAAATTATCACACAAATAATTGATAATGGACAAGGCATTCCTGAACAAGAAATTAGTGATATTTTCAGACCATTTAAAAGATCGAGTGTTAGACCCACTAATGGTGAAAGTAGTCATGGCTTGGGACTTGCCATAGTGAAAAAGATTATTGAAGGGCACAATGGTCAGGTGGGTGTTTCGAGCGTTGTAGGCAAAGGTTCCATTTTCTATTTTACTCTACCAATATTAAATAATGAAATAAATAACAACTAGAGAAAATAGGGAATAATTTAATCTCATATCCTTTATGTCAATTACCTTCCAATTTATTAATTGGCGTCCCATTTATTAATTGCCGACGGATGGATATGTAGAACAGATATTGGCTTTAGCCAAATAACATTTAAAATTTGGCTAAAGCCGGGTGAATACTAATCATTTATTCCGTCCCATAAATGAGACGGCAATTGAAATATATGCATTTACTCACAACAACTAAAATACGATATTATATTTGTCCTAGCATTTAGATTAAGCATTTAATGAAAAGAATAAGCATTATACTTGTAGCATTAGCCATTAGCGCAATGTACTGCAAGAGTTTTTCACAGGATAATCACGAAGCTTATCAGGTAGCCACATGGCAAGGATTCAGAACAGCAGCAATTAGTTACACTTTCGACGACAATTGCCCCAATCAATTGCCCGTTGCCATCCCATTGTTTAACGAGTTTGGATTTCGTACCACCATGTTTGTACCTTCCGACTGGATAAAAGACTGGAGCGCGTTACAAATCGCAGCAGATCAGGGACACGAGATAGCAAGTCATACCGTAACGCATACCAATCTTGGAACACTAACCGCCGCTCAACAACTTATTGAGTTTAAAAACTCTCAAGAGAGTATCAACGCCCACATTAAAGGTCATTCGTGCACAACAATAGCGTATCCTTATTGCGTTTCGGGAAATGATTCGCTCTGTGCAAGCTTTTACATAGCCGCCAGACATTGTCAGGGCTATATTGAATCCAAGACACCAACGGATTTTATGAAAATAAGTTCACTGACCACCGGAAGCGTTTCTTCTATCCAAACCGTAGGCGATTTCAACAGCAGAGTGCAAAAAGCCGATTCGCTGAAAGGCTGGTGCGTATTTCTGATACATGGCATCGACAACGACGGTGGTTATTCACCCACTCAGTCCGCAGTTCTGAGAGCGCATCTCAGTTATGTAAAACAACAGAACAATACCTATTGGGTAGCACCCTTCGGCGACGTGGTGCGCTATATCAAAGAACGAAATGCAGCCGTTATTCATGAACTATCCAACAAGTCATCCGCTATTACTCTACAAGTAACCGACAAACTGGACGACGCTGTTTATAACTACCCGCTAACGATAAAAAGAGCATTACCCAAGCACTGGACTTCCGCCACCGTTACTCAAAATGGAAAGAAAGTGGAAGCTAAAATCTCAAAAAAAGGAACATTGAGATATATTACGTTTGATGTAGTGCCGGATGGTGGTAATGTTATTCTAAAAGCTGCAAAAAGATAAGTAAAAGTGCTCAACTACTACCAAATTAAAATAAATAGAAGAATAGAAATTCTCATTGTTTCCCGAGAAATAGGTTATGAATATGATAACGCAAAAAAAGAATAAAGAAAATTTTCTATAAACCCCAAAAGCATGTTTTTTCGATATAACAATGGAATATTTCAATATGGAAATGAGCCATTTCCATATTAAAACACTCCATTTCCAACAGAAGATGAGTCATTTCCATATAACAATGATCCATTTCCAACAGAAGATGGCGCATTTCCATATTACAATGATCCATTTCCAACAGAAGATAAGTCATTTCTATATTACAATAGGCCATTTCCAACAGAAGATAAGTCATTTCCATATTATAATAGGTCATTTCCAACAGAAGATGGCGTATTGTAACATAAAAATACAGGAGATTACCCCTGAAACGACACATTAAACTAAACTTCTAAAGCATTTCCCAACTACAAAACGCCGCTATAAACACTCATTTATAGCTAGTTGTACACATGCACGTAAAAGTTGTAACTTTCTATCCTTTACGCGTTAGCAGCAATCCAATTTCAACCTTATTATCGAGTTTCTTTGCAAATAATAAACCCATGCTGCCGCGCGATTGTATCGCGTGGGAAAGCAAATAAATAATTAGGATTGCCACACGATACAATCGTGCGGCAGCAAGGGTATGGTCCGTGGAGCACGGACATTAAGTTCTATTATTGTAGGCTAAACCCTCTACTTTTTTTGTTTTTTTTAAATAATATAGAGAAAAAGATATTAGGTTAATTACTATTTGTATATTTGTGGGGAAAAAACAACTAACAATTACATCTAAAGTGGAAATATGCGAACTAATAGTTCGCATACACAGCTAAATGAGAAATATGTGTAATTAAAGTTCGCATATGCACAAGTTATGCCTCATTATAAAAAATAAAAAAAACATGAAAAACGCACTAATTACTGGATTTATCTTACTGCTCATTGGAGGACTAATTACAAAATTTATTTTCAACGACAAAGTCGAATTGAGATACGTCGTTTCAGACAGAATTCCGACAAACTTTTTTGTTGGGAATGAATCTGAAAGTATTCAACAACTTGAATTAATGAACACTGGCGATATAGAATTAAATAGAGTCATAATCAAAATCAAAGCAAATATTAAAGAATATAAAATACAGAAAATCGCCTCTTCAGATTCTGTAATTGTCACAAAAAACAATGGATTACTTGAAATTATATATCCTCAAATTCCACCAGATGGAAATATAAAAATAATTATTAAATCAGTTGGGGATGGCGTCAACTCTGGTGACTTAGAAATTAAACACTCAAAAGGTTCTGCAAAACCAGCCTTAGAATCAAATAACACCACAAATTACCTTTATTATGGACTAATGCTTTTTTATTTTATTCTGATTATTTATGGAATAAGAAAGACACTAATTGATTCCATAGCTTTTGATGTTTACTATCTTCCATATGATAAAATACTAAAGAAATCTAAACCTTGGTACATTCCTACAAATGAATGGGAAAAATTCAGAATTGATTCAATGAAATATATTTTCAACTATGATAATACTTCGAATATAGCCAACTCTCTTTGTTATCAAATTCTTGATTTGGAGAAGCAAAAATCAATAAGCGATGAAGAGTGGATACAACTCAAATTGGTTGCACAAAAAAGACTTTTGAATTCAATATCAGAGGATGTAAACAAAGGATACAGATGGAAAGTAGAAGAATATCTTTCTCTAAAACAGCCTAAGAACATAGATGAAAATGTTTGGGCGGAAATAAAAAGTTTAATCAGTAAAGCGTACATATCAACACAAATTCTAAAAGTTGATAATTACACGAGTGATGCTGAAATATTAGAATTATTAAAAGAGAAAAAACCTCAAATAGTTTCCGAACAAAATTGGGAAAAATATCAATCTTTCTTGCTTAAACTCGAAAAGGTAAGAAGACAAACAGTTGAAAATAAGATATTACAAGAACAATTAAAATTGTTGATTTATGGAGAAGAACTTAATGAAAAGCCAGATGAACTGTCAATTGAGAAGTGGAATAAAATAAAGAAAATTGAAACAGAAATATTCATTAAATCAGAAAAGACAGGTGAGGAATTATCTGAAATCAAACAAATCAGATCTACGACAATACCTCTTATGACAAAACTAGAAAAACAATTAAAAATAATTAATGAAGTTTTGACAGACCCGACAGCCATTGACAGAATTGAAGATTACGAGAATCCTTTCAGCATTGGTAATTTTGAAAATTTGAAACTGATTGCTAAATTAACGACTGAAATAACGAAGGCATAACACACGCCTCGTATGTTTGCATGATATTTCAAATCAATAAAAAATTGAGATATTTGCAATCAAACAGGGAAGAATTAGCAAAGGGAATAGCAACACACCCTTGTCCTTGCGGATATATAAACATTAATTACTTGCACAAAAGTGCGGGTTGGTCGGTGGGATTTATTTCTAATCCCACCTCTTTGTACTATGAGGATTTTAAATCCGATAGACAAATTGTTTTCTTTTAAAGAACGGATTACAAATCATAAGAATACAAGAAGTTGGGATTGCAATTAGCTCCGCTGACCGTTGGTTCCCAACAACCAGCCAGAAACATTCTGCAAAGAATAAGATAGATATATCCGGAGGGACGGGGTATATATGGGTGTTATGGGGCATTTTAAAAAAATAAAAGATATGGGATTGACAATTAATCTTGAGGGTGAGAAGGGGAATGTTTACGAGACAATCCACGACAATGAGATTTTATCTGAAATTCTCCCAGATTATAATGATAAAAGTTCTTATTGTTTGAGATTTGTGGATTTATATGGAGATACAACTTTTAATAATCTACAAATGAATGAATTGATTCATGAATTAGAAGCTATTCGAGAAACTGCTGATTCTAATGAGAAACGTGAATTAATTGAACAATTATTGAGACTTTCTAGTAAGTGTAAAGAACAAGTCCACTTATATTTGAAATTTTATGGAGATTAATAAAATGAAAGAAAGAAGTGAATCGTATGTGTATTTTGCTCTTAAAGGAGATGATTTTGATCCCCAGTTCAGCGTAGGTTGGTAGCATTAAGTTCGGCGAAGCCTTGTCCTCGCGGATATATAGTCATTACTTACTTGCACAAAAGTGCGGGTTGGTCGACCTTGTCCTCGCGGATATATAACCATTACTTACTTGCACAAGAGTGCGGGTTGGTTCCCACCCAACAACCAGCCAGAAACATTCTGCAAAGAATAAGATAGATATATCCGGAGGGACGGGAGAAAACAAAAAATAAAAAACAAAAAGTATATGAAACAGACATTTAGACTAAAAAAAGGACAAATTTCATTTGACGAAGATAGAATCTTCATTTCAGACAACGCAAAAAGACAAAAGTATCTTGTGCTGACTTCTTCAGTAATTTGGATGTTATTTGGATTCATAAACGTATCTAAATTTGAACAATCAGGAGATGATTTTTTTTACTCATTTTGGTTAGTCCTAATAGTAATAAATTTCCTACTTTTTGTATTCACGCTTTTAAGGTCATCTAAGACTTCAATATCATTAGCTGACGTAAAATCTATAAAAGTAAAACGACGATTTAGCAATAGTATATTAGATATAAAACTTAAAAACAATCAACTAAGACGAGTATTACAAATTGAAGAAGTTGAAGAACTCAAAGAATACATTGACAAACGCTTTGGCGGTCTGACTGGAATGTGAAACGAACAGGCTTTCAGCATTTAAACAACTGAATTAAAACCCCTGATCGGCGTAGCGTAGTTCGCATTTTTGTTCGGCAAAGCGTCTTTAGCTTACGCTGATTTTCAATTCGCTTTGTCGGGTTGGAAGGAAAGCTCCTGCTTTCCATATTGAAATAGAGTATGGAAAGCAGGAGCTTTCCTTCTAGCTGCGACGTAGGCTAGAGCCATACGCCGAACGTGTGGTGCGAACAGTTACGCTACGAGGAATCAAGTTCGCTACTTGTCGAATCAGCTTCGCTATCTGTTGAGCGGGTAATGTAATGTGCAAAGTGGCATTGTGATATGTAGGCATTATATTCGGAGTGCAACTTAAAGTCGCGCCACGAATGTGCATTAAATCTAAATATTTATTTCAAAAAAATACTGACTATTAAAAATATTATTATATTTGCAGTGTCATAGACATAATCTGACATAGAAACTGAATTTTTTAATTGAACTCTGAAAGCAGACCGGTTCGGGAGAATTGGTCTGTTTGCTTTTTTGTCGTATCTTTATTCAAATTACAAGCGTAGGGACTTATAACATAGGGATGAGGCATTCCTCCCTCTAAAAACAAAATACCATGACAAAAATACTATTATTTTTTTTCACCGCCTTCAGTTTAAGTGCATTTGCACAGACCGATTTGCAAACTCAGACAAAAGCTATTGTTGACGAGGGAAAGCGACTTTATAAGTCCGAGATGGCTTCGTGGTATGGCACAGACTTATTTTTGGGGAATTATAAAAGCAGAACAAATGTGGGCGGATATTTTTCGTATACAACTAAAGATGAAATATCTAAATGTGTGTTCTTTTCAAAGGCAGACAAGCCAAGGGTTATCGGTACTATCTCTTTCGACAAGACTTTTAATCCGGAGCTGGCAAATATCAATTTGAACGAAAGAGACTTTTCAACTACCGAAATCGATTTGTACACAATAAGAAAAACTGCTCTGGCTATAATGAATACCGACACATTGTTCAAGAGGTATAATAACACGGACTTAAATCTGATACCGCTGGTGTACAACAACGAAAAGAAAGTATATGTACTTACGGGTCCGAAACAAGGTGGAGCGGTGATTTTAGGAAATGACTATTTGCTTACGTTCGACAGCAATAACCAACTGACAGGAAAAAAACCGCTGCACAAGAATATCATTCCGGTGCCTTATGCCGGAAAGCAAAGCGATGGAACAGAAATCGTTTCAACTATTCACTCGCACCTACCGGAAACCGGCGATCTTATAACGTCCACTGATATATGCACCCTGATGCTGTATGAGAAATTTGCAAAGTGGAAATCGCATAAAGTGGTATCTCAAAAATACCTGAGTACCTGGGACTGTGCTAAAGATGAACTAACAGTGGTTACGATGGAAGCAGTAGACAAAATGGTGAAGGAGCAATAAAAAACGAAACCGATAAAGGAAAAATATCACAGTTATTTTTTTTTTTATGATTGCTCTTTGATTTTAAAGTGTATATTTGACTGAATTTTGTTTCTGTTTGTTAGAGTTTTATAGTTCCGATAGGGGCTTTTGTAGAACACATATTCACTATCGGTCTTATTGATTTACCTTAAGTGGATTATACGAAATCTATTTGGGTCTTTGTTATCCATAATGGCTGCGATATTATGTGTTATTGAACATAATAATTACCAAAAATTCAAATAATATGAAAACACAATTACTCACAAATCATTCCGACCTACGGCAGAAAGCAGAAAAGAATTCGCTAGAAAAGAGATTTACACTCAGTTTAGATGCTCCGAAAGCAAATTTCTTAGCCATCAACCACGAATTATTGGTTCATCAGATTGAACTGGAAATGCAAAACGAGGAATTGGTAAATGCGAATAAAAAAGTAGAACAACTATCAGAGAAATATATTGATTTATATAATCTGGCTCCAATGGGTTATTTTACACTAACAAAAGAAGGTGAAATTGTAGAGTGTAACCTTTGTGCTGCTAATTTGCTGCGTAAGTCGCAAACTCTGTTGGTGGGTAGTAGGTTTGGTTTTTTTGTAACCGAAGTAAGCAAATCAGTTTTCAATCAATTTATAGAGGATATTTTGAGCACAAAGGAAACAGAAACCTGTGTCATCAGTTTAAATGTCTTTAATAATACAGATACTGATGTTCTTCTTACAGGTCATATCACCAGAGATGATGAGCATTGCCTTATTGCAGTAACCGATATTAGTGAGCTCATTGCGAATCAGAAAAAAATTGCCAAATTAGAATGCTTCAACGGCATCTTTATAGATAGAGAACTTAAGATGGTTGAACTTAAGAAGGAAGTCAACCAACTGCTAAAAAAAGCTGGGTTGGAGAATAAATATTGATTATTATCCCCACATATTCACATAAACAAAGCGCATTGTTCATCTATTGATGGTCAATGCGCTTACAGTTATAATGAGATGAAGATGCTTTTACTGTCTATTGATCTTACAACAGCCCGCTATGGCGAAACAATCTACTTTCACTATTTTTTTCAATTTGGATAAGTAACTGTATTCATTTGCAAGGTTACCGCAGTTTGTGCCAATAAACGTCCGTTCACAGTAGCTCCGGTTTGTAAATTGATACCTGTTTTTCCCAATACGGTTCCTTCGAAATGACTGGTGGTGCCAAATGTAGCCGCACCTGCAACTTGCCAGAATATATTTTTAGCTTGCGCTCCTCCGGCTAATGTGACTCTTACGGCTGAGCTCATTTTTAGTGTACCCGATATTTGGAATATCCAGATATCATCCGGTCCACCTTTAATGGTTATGTTGGTAGGAATAACTACCGCACTTGTAAATTTATAAAGTCCGGGGGTTAATGTTTTACCTCCAATGTTTCCGGCTCCTAAATTCAAGAAGTTAGGATTAGGACGACCTGCAGCATCGACATACGCAGTTTGCATATCGCTTACAGCTGTGGTTAATCTGCTTGCATTGGTGATTCTGCAGGGTAGTGGTCCTGCTGCGTCAACGGTATAAATAGTTCCTGCCACTTCGGCGCAGGTGAGTTTAATAGATGCACCTGTAATTGGACTTGTTCCTATATCTCCCGTAACGGTAGATTTATAAACATCGGTAATTCCAGTTTTGGATAGAATGCTGAAATTGCCCGACATACCAAGATCTACAGTTTTCAGGGCACTAGCTTTAGCAGCTTTTAACGATTCGGCCGCTACTGCTTTCTTGGGAGCTACGCTGGCACTTGCATCCATTTCGCTTGTGCAACTGCTCATACATCCAATAAACATTAGAGATGTAATTGGGATAATAAAACTTTGAAATCTCATTTTTGGATTTTTATTTGGTGACTTAATTATCACGAAGCAAAGATAGATGTAGCTAAACACCTAAAAGTTACACAACTATTTCTATATCTTACATAAATCACACTTAAAAACAGTTGATAATTGACAGTTGACAGTTGACAGTTGATAGTGTCTTTTCTTAAAGGATTTGACCATAAAGTCAGGACTGAAATGAAAACTCAACAAATACTTAAACCCTTACGATAAACCATACTCATAAGATTAGTTGAAGTTATCTTATGAGTATGGCAACATTCATTCTTGATATTATTTGTAATTAGTTTAACGTGAGTTCGATATAAGATTCTTTTGTATCTCACTCTTTTACAAGTCCGAAGGCTTCGGCGTGAGCTCAGTCGAACGGACTTGAATGTGAATTGAAAATCGGCGTAGCCAATAACCGCGGGTGAAACCCGTGGAAAAGACAGAACCTGAATGCGAACCCCGAATGGGGTTCAATATATAAATGTGATATTGAACCCCATTTGGGGTTCTGATTGTCTTGTACAAATACCACGGGTTACACCCGCGGTTATTCACATTGAATCCCTTCAGGATTCTAAAATTTACATTTGATTGTAACCTGTTTGCTTATATCGAACTCACGTTAATTAACCCAATACCTCTACAAACAAAAAGCGCATTGCCCATCAACCGATGAACAATGCGCTTTTTATATTGCATTGAAATAAGAAATATTGAACTGTCAACTATCAACTATCAACTGATTACATTCTATCCATATACCAACTGAGTTCTTTTTCCATTTTTTTGAAGCGGAATATCGAGGTAATGATTTTTTGCAGACGCATAAAGGCTGTTTCGCTTTTCACCACATAATCGAAGGCCTTATGGTGCATGCACTCAATGGCCACATCGATTTTATCCTGCGACGATAGCATCACCACAGGTATGTTGGGATTGGAGGCTTTTATTTTATCCAGTGTTTCGAGACCGTTCATAGCGGTTTTATCAATGCTATCCAGGTAATAATCCAGCACAATGATATCCGGGCAGTGCGAAAGGTTCTCGATGCAAAGTTCGCCGGAGCTATAGGTTTCGATACTGAAATCGGCTCGTTCTAAAAAATCAATTTCCAATGATTTTAAGAAGAACGCATCATCGTCCACCAAAAAGAGTTTTATTTTCGCGTTATTCATCATTTCTTATCTTTAATCTTTATAAATTCTTCTTCTAATTCCCGGCAAGCTTGTGTACAAATATTGTCAAGCTGTATAACCATTTCATTTATGCCCTCTGCTTGACACTGAGTAGTTGCGAAATCCTGCACTTTACGGGCCATATTCTCAAAATCGCTGCTAATGCCCATGATGGCAAACGAAGGAATCATTTTATGTACGGCAGAATGTAGACCTTGCCAGTCTTTTCCGGCCAAACTCTTTTTCATGGCAATAATTAGCGGCGGCGTTTGTTCCAGATAAAGCGTAATCATTTCCATCATCAAGGTTGGATTTGATTTAGTGCGCCGATTCAGATACTCAAGATCAATGCACCTTTTTATTATCACTGCCTCAACAGCCACTTCAACAGTCACTTCAACAGCTGCGGTCTCTATTATGGCCTGTTTCTTTACTAAACTCATTATCTTAGTGTACAATGATTGTTCATCCACCGGTTTAGCAATATAGTCATTCATGCCCACATACCTGCATTTTTCTAAATCAACGGTAGTCACATCGGCCGTTAAGGCAATAATAGGAATAGACGATTTCATTACATTGCGGATATAATCGGTAGCTTCGTAGCCATTCATTACCGGCATTTGCAAGTCCATCAAAATAACATCGTAGGTCTTTTCCTGTAATTTATCAACCGCAATTTGTCCATTTTCGGCGATATCGCGGTCAAATCCAAAGTCGTCCAACAATGTTTTCATCAACAATTGATTGAGTGGAATATCTTCGACTACCAACACGCTTATGCTTTTGTTGTCTATCTGAAGTTCTTCCTCTACTACTTCCATTTCGGGCATAATATCTGTTTTTTGGAAGTTGAGGATAAAACTAAAGGTTGAACCTGCGCCTACCTGACTTGCCACCTGAATGCTTCCTCCCTGAGGTTCTACCAGTTGTTTTACTATGGCAAGTCCCAAACCGGTGCCACCATATAATCTGGAAGTACCACTGGATGCTTGCTGAAAGTTCTCAAATATCTTTTCTATTTTATCTTCTGGTATGCCTATGCCTGTATCTTTTACCGAAAACTGAATACTTACTTCTTCTTCATTCTCCGTTAGTAAACTTACGCTTACGGTAATTGTGCCTTTGGAAGTAAACTTCACCGCATTGCTCAATAGGTTAAGGATGACCTGATGCAAACGAACCGGGTCGCCTACCAGTACATTAGGGATGGCATCGTCGTATTTTTTTATCAACGTAAGGTTCTTCTCCAGAATCTTAGTCTCGAACAAATGTAACATGGCCGAAATGGACACCGCCATTTTAAACGGTGTTTGTTCAAATACCATTTTACCGGCATCTACTTTTGCCAAATCGAGGATGTCGTTGATCAGTACAATCAATGTATCACCACTCAATTTGATGGCTGTAAGATATTCTTTTTGCTTGGCCGACATTTCTGTTTTCAGCAGCACTTTTGTAAAGCCAATAATGGCATTCATTGGCGTGCGAATTTCATGACTCATGTTCGACAAAAACTGTTGCTTCGCTTTCACTGCATTTTCGGCAGTAAGCGTTGCATTTTCAGCTTTAACTTTTGCGATCTCGGCAATCTCGGTTGCCATTTCGGCAAACACGATGGCTTCGTTAAGTTGTGTTTCTATTCTTTTTCGTTCGGTAATATCACGCGCTACCACTACCACGCCCAGTACATTTCCTCTGTCATCTTTGTACACGGAGCCATTGAATAATACATCCGTGAGTTTTACATCACGTATGGTCAGGGGAAAATCGGTAACAAATCCATTGGCAAAAACATCCTGATATACTTCTTTTGCTTTCAGCGGTTCGGTGAAATACTCGAAAAAATCGGTATCTATCATTTTCTCGCGTTCAGTGCCGATAATTCGTACCGAAGCATTATTCATATCGGTAATTTTGCCCTGCAAATTAATAGTGAACAATGGATCAAGACTGGCTTCGATAAGACTTCTTGCATACTCCGAAGCTAATTTTTGAGCCGTAACATCGCGGGCAACAATCACCACACCTACTACATTTCCCTTGTCGTCTTTGTACACCGAACCATTGAAAAGTACATCGGTTAGTTTTCCGAGTTTGTGTTTAATTGTAAGCGGTGAATCGGCAACCGATCCCATTGCAAAAACTTCCTGATATACTTCTCGCGCGTTTTGCGATTCGGTGAAATATTCGAAAAAGTCAGTACCCGTCAATTCGTCGCGCGTAAATCCGGTTACATTTACCGTGGCTTCGTTCATATCGGTTATTTTACCATCAATATTAATGGTCATCAATGGATCGAGGCTTGCTTCGATAAGACTGAGCGAATATTGCGAAGCTAGTTTTAATGAATAACTGAAAGCTTCCAGTTCTTTGTTTGCGGCGGCACGTCTTTCTTTTTCTTCGGTTTGAAAAAGCAATTCTTTGTCGGCAATAATTAGTTCTGCTGCACGTTTCTCTTTCTCTTCAGTCTGAAATACAAGTTCAATGTCAGCTATTTTTAATTCAGCAGCCCGTTTTTTCTTCTCACCGGTCTGAAAAAGCAATTCTTTGTCGGCGATGATTAATTCCTCGGCTCGTTTCTTTTTCTCGCTGGTTTGATATAACAGTTCTTTGTCGGCAATGATTAATTCAGCAGCCCGTTTCTCTTTTTCCTCTGTCTGAAAGATAAGTTCTTTATCTGCAATTTTCAATTCTGCTGCCCGTTTCTTTTTCTCTTCAGTTTGAAAGATAAGTTCCTTATCGGCAATAATTAACTCCGCTGCTCGTTTCTCTTTTTCTTCGTTTTGAAAAACAAGTTCCTTGTTGGCCAGAATTAATTCAGCAGCACGTTTTTCTTTCTCATCATTCTGAAAAGCCAGTTCCGTGTTGGCCACGCCCAACTCCTGTGCGCGCTTTTCTTTTTCATCGTTTTGGAAAGCTAGCTCTTTGTTGGCAATAATCAATTCAGCGGCCCGTTTCTCCTTTTCATCATTCTGAAAAGCCAATTCTTTATTCGCCATGCTTAACTCCTGCGCACGTTTTTCTTTTTCGTCATTTTGAAAAGCCAGTTCTTTGTTGGCTATAATTAATTCGGCGGCTCGTTTCTCCTTTTCATCATTCTGAAAAGCCAATTCTTTATTGGCAATGCTCAACTCCTGCGCACGTTTCTCTTTTTCATCGTTTTGGAAAGCCAGTTCCTTGTTGGCATTACGTAGTTCGATGGACAACTTCTGATCTTCAATATCTCTAGCAACTAATACAGCTCCAAGCACATTTCCATAGGCATCTTTGTATACCGATCCATTGAACAGAACATCGGTGTGTTTGTGGTTTACATGGCGAAATGTAAGTGGGCATCCTTTTACCGAACCCTTTTCAAACACTTGTATGTAAATATCCTTTGCCTTTTCGGGCTCTGTAAAATAGTCGTAGAAATTGGAGCCAATCAATTGCTCGCGCTCCACGCCGGTAATGTTTACCTTCGCTTGATTGATGTCGGTAATTACTCCATTATTGTTAATGGTAACCAACGGATCAAGACTAGCTTCAATCAAGCTACTAGCATATTGCGATTCATGTTTTTTTGTTCTTTCCATTTTTCTTCTTTGTACTTACTGCTTACCCCTTACTGCTTCCTCTAGCATTAAATGTCTTCAATTTGATTTCGGCGTTTTACCTTCAACTGTTTAAAATGCGAAGGCGATAGTCCGGTTACTTTTTTAAATTGGTTAGAAAGATGAGCCACACTGCTGTAGTTCATCTTCCATGCTATTTCGGTAATGTTCAATTCATCATAAATGATTAATTCTTTAATTCTCTCAACTTTATGAGAAATAATAAAATGCTCGATGGTAGTTCCCTGTACTTCGGAAAATAGGTTGGCCAGATAGGTATAGTCGTGATTCAATTTTTGACTCAGATAGTCCGAGAAATTCATTTTAATCATCTCATCGGAATGATGTACCATTTCAATCACCGTATTTTTAATTTTTTCAATCAACACAGCGCGTTTATCATCCATCAATTCAAGTCCTGAATCGAATAACGATGCTTTTAATTGTGCGCGCTGATCAACCGAAATAGACTCCATTATCTCTACTTCGCCTAAATCGACCACTATAAAGTGAAGACCGAGCTTTTTCAACTCCTCTTTAACAGCCATTTTACAGCGATTGCTCACCATATTCTTGATGTATAGTTTCAAAATATGTATAATTAGTGGATTTGGTCAAAGATACGCATGTTTCCTACTGAAAGCGTTACAAAATACTGGAAATAAGTTACATAATTCCCACATTTAGGTTTAAAAGACATTGATTTTCAGAATAGTTCAATTTACACGACTAATAATTTGGAGTACTCTTGAACTTCCGTTTGGCATCCCGTAAAATCCAGTAAATGACCAAACTCATTGTTGCCGCAAAAAAGCACCAAACAGAAGTAAGAAATTGTGTAAAAAACACAATGGTTACTAAACACGAAACAAACATTAGAATACCCAAAACATAGGTTCGTTTTATGGTAGAAATAAATAACGGGGCAATAGATGTGACCAGATAAATGCCAAAAACCACCAGATGGATAGATTTAGGAAAATTATCTACGTATTCGATATGATAACCCATTATTTCGGGTTTCACGCTGAGAGCCAATAGGCATACTGTAAAATACAAGGATACTGATATCCCCATTCCCAACATCACCCACAAGATTTTTCGTTTTTTCTTGTTCTTCTCCATCCAAAGCACGGCCAGGGGAACCATTGCCGGCCAAAAAACTTCTGCCATGACTAAGAAAATGTAGGTAGCCGGTTTCTGAAGACCGGCAAATTCGGGGTGCTGTAACGACAGCCATACGAACCCTTCAGCTATTTGTTGCAGGCCGAAAAACAGAGGAATACTTGCAAATATAATTTGCGATGGTTTATGCACTTTTCTGATGGTGGCAATACCAATGCCCGCAATTATTACTCCTCCCGCAAAACTTGCTTCTGTTGAAAAACACATATTTCTTCTCTTGTTTTAGTATTGGATTTAACCTGACTTTTTTTAGCCCCCAAAGATGCAACTCCATTAGCTCGAAGAGTTACACAATTAATAGAATAAGTTGCATAATTCACACCTTTTTAGTTCTTAATTAACGGGAGTTTGATATAAGCTCATCATATCTCAACAACTTTATCTTTTAAGTCCGAAGGCTTCAGGATTCTAATATCTTGATTCATGAGTGTTTGCTTATATCGAACTCACGTTATTTTGGTTTCCATAACAAGGGGCAGTTCAATATTTTTTATCCAAATGGAATAAATGTTGTTTTCATCCTATATAAATTATATAGAGCTGAATGTAGGGTTGTTTATCCTTCTATAAATTATATAGACATAACGAGGCCTGTTTGGGGTTTATATAAATTATATAGACCTGAATGATGTCCAATTTGGGTTTCTATAAATTATATCGCGTTTATTGTAAAACTGAGTGGCCCTAATTAATGTGAGTTCGATATAAGCGAAATCACAACGTGCTATAGTCAAATTGCTTAGATGATAAATTAGGTTTTGTTTTATAGCGATATATCATTCTAAGGTTTGACCTTATTACTCTCAATATTTACCTTAGAGAATCAGTTTCAAAACCTTATTCCCATATTTTAAAATAACATAGCGACTAAACGTGTAGATTTTTATATCGAACTCACGTTAATTAATATGTGAATTATGCAACTTATATTAAAAGTTGTGTAACAATTGAAGGACAAAAGTCCGATATATTTGCATCAACTAATTTTAGGAGAAAACAATCTCCCACCACAAACCACAAAATATGAAACCCAAGAAGTCTGCAATAGCTCTAAAAGGATATGCACTCCGTCAGTCGATGTTACTGAGTGAGAAAACGCTGGCAAAAAGAGCAAAGACCAATAACTTTATAACGGATATTGCCAATGTATGTTTATTTCTGACGCAAGCAATGAAGGAAACGTTTACTCCTAATCATGAAATAAAGGAATTTTTTCATCAATGCTTCCAGATCGGGAATAAATCATTAGCGCTTGTTACGGTTACCGGAACCATTATGGGTTTGGTGCTTACCATTCAGTCGCGTCCGGTATTGGTAAACTTTGGAGCGGAGTCTATGCTTCCGGGCATGGTGGCGGTTTCGCTTATCAGAGAAATGGGACCGGTGATTACAGGATTGATATGTGCCGGTAAAATTGCATCGGGAATGGGAGCAGAGTTAGGGTCAATGAAGGTAACCGAGCAAATTGAAGCCATGGAAGTATCTTCTACTAATCCAATGAAGTTTTTGGTAGTAACCCGTGTATGGGCAGCTACTTTAATGATACCACTTTTAATTCTGTATGCCGATGGACTTGGAATTCTGGGAAGTTGGGTGGGTGCAAATTTAAAAGGCGATGTATCGTTTACGCTGTTCTTCTCACAAGCCTTTAGTCATATTTCCTTTGTCGATTTATTGCCGGCAGTGGTAAAATCATTCTTCTTCGGTGGTGTTATTGGCTTGGTAGGGTGTTACAAAGGTTACAATGCAGGGCGTGGAACTGAAAGTGTAGGTAAAGCAGCCAATTCGGCCGTAGTAGTTGCATCGTTGCTGGTGCTTATTGTTGATTTAATTGCCGTACAAATTACGGATATGATTTAGTACAGTTATCAGTAAATAATGCGAATCAGGAGTTGAAAACAATTCTATTTTGGTAACAGTAAGCTATTTCCCGTAGGCTTCGGCGTGAGCTCAGTCGAACGGGAATGTATATCAATAGAAAATAGAAATAGACAAATCAATTCCCCGTAGGGGATAAACAAAGACAAAACGTTAATGTCCTACGGACAATAAAACATTGATACATGTTTATTCTATTGATATTGAAGTCCTACGGACTATTTTTCAACTCCTGATTCGCAGAAATAGTTATCAGTAAGTTTGAAAAACGAGAACCTCCATTTTAGTGTAATTTTAATAAAAATTCAACATGAAGGATATAGCTATTGAAAATGATGATATAAAGAAATCGGGGAAAGGAAATCCTATCATCGACATAAAAAATCTTCAATTATCATTTGGCAAACAAGTGGTATTGAAAAATGTGAATCTGCAACTGTTTGAAGGCGAAAACCTCGTTGTGTTGGGAAAGTCGGGTTCGGGCAAATCGGTTCTGATAAAATGCATTGCGGGATTACTTAATGCTGATGGAGGTACTATCAGCGTGTTTGGTGAGAATGTAAACAAGATGAAAAGAGTAGAGATGAACGAAATGCGAAAGAAATTAGGTTTCCTGTTTCAGTGTGGTGCTTTGTACGATTCAATGACCGTGAAACAAAATCTGGAATTTCCGTTGCAGAGAATTAAGCGCAATCTGACAACTGCAGAATGTGACGAAAAGATAAATGAGGTATTGGAGAATGTGGGTTTAACCGAATCGCTCAATAAAATGCCATCACAACTATCAGGAGGGATGCGGAAACGAATAAGTCTGGCACGTACCATAGTGGTGGATCCGCGTATCATGCTTTACGACGAACCAACTACCGGACTTGATCCTGTTACTTCCAACGAAATAAGCTCGTTGATTGACAGTATTCAGAAAATATACAAAACATCGTCCATCATTATTACGCACGACATTGAATGTGCACGTGCCACCGCCAACCGCATTGTAATGCTTGCCGAAGGTGAAATATATATGGAAGGAACTTTGGCTGAATTTGAGAAATCAAAGGATCCATTAATTAAAGCATTTTTTCGGTAAGATGAACGGATCTTTAAATCCGTTCACCCTATCATTCAACAATCATCTTCTAAACATAAAAAAACAATATGGAAACGCATTCAGATAAATTTAAAATCAGACTTGGGCTTTTTGTTTTTGGTGGAATAGCTCTTTTCGTAATTGCTATATTTTTTATCGGAAAGCAGAAAAACCTTTTCGATAATGTGTTTAAAATTTCAGCCAATTTCAACAACGTAAGTGGATTGCAAATCGGTAACAACGTCCGCTTTGCCGGTATCACTGTGGGAACGGTGGATAATATTCGTATAGTGAATGATTCTACTGTGAAGGTGGATATGTTGATAAAGAAAGATGTTTGGAAATTTATCAAATCGGACTGCGAAGTGGGCATTGGCTCCGAAGGAATTATCGGTGATAAGTTGCTGAAAATATCACAGGGAAGTAATGCAGCTCCATTGGCGAAAGAAGGACAAACACTGCGATCGTCAGAACCAGTGGAAACAGACGCTATCATGGCTAGTTTAAAAGTAACTTCGAATAACGTTGAGATTATCACGCAACAAATGGCGGAAGTGATGGTAAAGATAAATAAAGGCGACGGCACACTTGGTCGATTGATACAAGACAAGACCATTGCCGAAAACCTGAATCAAACCATCGTCAACCTAAAGAAGAGCTCCAAAGGTTTGGATGAAAACATGACAGCTGCAAAACATAATTTCCTTTTCAAAGGATATTTCGACAAGAAAGCCAAGAAGGCAGCAGAAAAGAAGAAAGCTGCTGTAGAACTGAAAGAAAAAGCTGCTAAGGAAAGAGATAAAAATGAAGAACGATAAAAACCGGGAAATTATACTTCGGGTTTTAAATACTTGCTGAGAGTTTGAATATTACCTTGCTAAATATTTTTATTCATTTTTCATTGAACCCGGCTGACCTGTAGTTTCCAGTACGTTCCACCAAAGTTCATCATTCATATCAACCCTCTTGGGCTTTGACACAGTGGCTGGAATGGGTAGTAGCGTGAATTGATGATTCCAGTGGCCTACCACAAAATCAGTCTTACCTGCCATAGCTGCATGCACAGCATTCTGTGCCAACAGTCCGCAAAACATACTGTCGTTAGGATTGGCCGGAGCACTACGAATAATATAACTCGGATCGATATACTTGATGGTAACAGGAATATCATCTGATTTAAATTCGGCTGCAATCCTATCTTTCAGATAGATACCAATATCTTTGTTTTTGATATTTCCGGAAGTGTCTTTTTCAAGTATGTCTCCTTCAAACAATTGTTCGCCTACTCCTTCGGCCACAACAATAAGTGCATGATGGCGGTTTTCAATACGCTTCTTTAAAACGGCTAAAAAACCAGGTAAATTAAAATCCATTTCGGGAATAAGTACAAAATTAGCTTCGGGTATGGAAAGTGCTGCATATGCGGCAATAAATCCAGAATTGCGCCCCATCAGTTTTAGAATGGCGATTCCATTATAAACTCCTTTTGCTTCGTTGTGGGCATCCATAATAATGCTGCTTGCAATGCTATAAGCAGTCTCAAATCCAAACGATTTATCAATCATGTTTATATCATTGTCGATGGTCTTTGGAATTCCGGCAATGCCAATATTCAGGTTACGACGTGCTATCTCTTCGTGAATGGCATGTGCTCCACGCAAAGTGCCATCGCCTCCGATACAAAACAGGATATTCACTTCTAACTCGCTGAGCCGATCCACAATTTTACTTACGCTCTGATTGCCTCGTGATGAGCCAAGTATAGTTCCACCAAAAAGATGAATTGCATCGACATAGTCGGGAGTTAGTTCTATTATTGAATGATTATAACTGGAAATAAAACCCTCGAATCCGTATTGGATGCCAATGACATTCGTTACTTTATAACGATAGTAAAGTTCGATTACTAAACTTCGGATTACATTGTTTATTCCGGGACATAAACCACCGCACGTTACAATGGCAACTTTAGTTTGCGCAGGTTCAAAATAGAGGTGTATATGTGGACCTGCATTTTCGACCGAAACAGGAGTTTCGCCTGTACTTATGCAATGTTCAAAGTACGACAGAGACGCATCCAATAAGATTCTATCGTCTTTGACAAATCTAAACGAAGATCCATCGGGTTGCAATGTCGGTTTTAATGGAGATAGATACTTTCTTTCTCCAAGTGTTTTTACTTCAAAATTTTCATTCGTCATGATATGATTTTTTATCAACCGGAAAAAACAGAATCAAATGCCAACTAACGAGAGTCCCTAAAATCTTGGATGTATAGATTCGTGTTGTTGAACTCTAGCTGGGTTCGGGCTATTTATATTCATCCCTAGGGCACTTGTCCATGAGAATTATTGTTTCTTCCTTGCCTGCAGTAAAATAAAACCACCAATGGTCATCACAGCCAATCCGATAAATGGCGACCAGTTTAAATAATGTGGTTCTTCACGTGTTATCTGCACAGTTCCGAGATCAAGTACTTTGCGGTTAGTGAAGTACGAAAAGGTAGTGAATATGGTTAAGGCTAAGCCTACAATCATGATAATAATTCCTGCGAGTTTCATTTGAATATATTGTTAAGTTATTTGTTTAAAATTTGACTAGTTTGTAAAAAACAGTTTTAGTGATTTCGGCGGCAAAAATATACAGCACCACAATCAGCAATAAAAGCATATAAGTAGTGAAACTAAGCGGACTGAACCCGAAAACAGTTCCAAGTGGTGTGAATGGTAAAATGATTGTTACAACTGCAATCGTAAGCGTTGCTATTAATAAATATTTACCAGGTTTACTTTTGAAAAAAGGTTTCCGACTTCGAATAACCAATACAATCATCGATGCGGAAATAACCGACTCCATAAACCAACCGGTGCGGAACTGGCTTTCATTAGAATGAAAAATGAGTAGCAGCATCCCAAAGGTGAGGTAATCAAACACCGAACTTACCAGACCGAAAGTGATCATAAACTTACGAATGGCCTTAATATCCCAACGTCGGGGATGATCCACCATTTCATCATCCACATTGTCGGTAGCTATAGTCATTTCAGGGAAATCAGTCAATAGATTGGTTAGCAGTATTTGCTTAGGTAGCAGCGGAAGAAAAGGAATAAAGAGTGAGATACCTGCCATGCTGAACATATTTCCAAAATTGGCACTTGTTGCCATAAAAACATACTTCAGGGTATTGGCAAAAGTAGTTCTGCCTTCGCGAACACCTTCCACTAAAACACTCAGATCTTTTTCCAGCAGCACAATGTCGGCAGCATCTTTGGCAACGTCGGCAGCCGTATCCACCGAGATGCCTACATCGGCAGCATGAAGTGCCGATGCATCATTAATGCCATCGCCCATGTAACCGACTACATTTCCCGCCTTTTTCATGGCTATGATAATTCTCTCTTTTTGATTCGGCTCTATTTCAGCAAAGACATTTATTGAACTTACTTGTCTAAGCAGTGCTGCATCACTCAGTCGATGAAGTTGGATACCAGTAATAATTTTATTATTTTCAAGTCCTATCTTTTTGCTTAGGCTGGCTGCCACAAGATGGTTATCGCCGGTGATAATTTTGAGTGAAATGCCCAGTTGCTTTAAGCTGGTAATTATTTCTACAATGTTTGCCTTGGGAGGATCAAAGAGGGTTAGAAATCCTACAAAGGTCATATCTTTCTCCTCGTCTTTTGTAATAAGTGACTTTGACTGTAATTTCTTATAGGCAATGCCCAACGTACGAAATCCCTGATTACTAAATTCCTCAAATTTCTTCTGTATCTCATTCTGCATCGATTTGATAGCAACAACAGTTCCTTCCTTGGTTTCAATCGTTGAACATACTTCGAGAATATTTGTCAGTGCACCTTTGGTGACCAGTATATAGTCATCGCTCTGTTGAACGGATATACTCAGTCGTTTTCGAAGAAAATCATACGGAATCTCATCGTGCTTTTTATATCCTTTTAAATCCAATTTCCGATATTTTACAATGGCTTCATCAATCGGATTGGTAAAACCGGTTTGGTAAAATGCATTTTGATACGCATATAGAAATACTTTATCACTTGCTTCGCCATTCACATCCAAAGCAGCTTGTACTTCGACGACTCCTTCGGTAAGCGTGCCAGTTTTATCGGAACATATTATATTCATGCTTCCAAAGTTCTCAATAGAAGCAAGCCGCTTTACAATCACTTTCTTTTCAGCCATTTTCTTGGCTCCATGTGCTAGATTAATACTGATAATAGCCGGTAATAATTGAGGAGTTAACCCCACAGCCAATGCCAGCGAGAAAAGTAAAGCTTCCACAACGGGTCGTTGTAAATAAACATTGATGGCAAATATAATGACTACCAATACAAGCGTTACCTCACCCAAAAAATATCCAAAACGTCGGATGCCACTTTCAAATTCTGTTTCAAGCGGTTTAAGTTTAAGACGTTCCGATACTTTCCCAAACTCGGTATCTTTAGCGGTGAAAGTTACTACTGCTTTTGCAGTGCCACTCACTATATGTGTGCCCATCCATACTGTATTTGAACGTTGAGCAAGGGCGGTTTCGATAGGTAATATTGCTGCCATTTTTTCAACAGGATAGGTTTCACCTGTAAGCATGGCTTCATCTACAAACACATCCTTCCCTTCAATAATCTGACAATCACCAGGAACTATATCGCCGGCATTGAGAATAACAATATCGCCGGGCACAACTTCTTCAATATGAATTTCAACTTGTTTTTTGTTGCGTAGTACAGTGGTTTTAATTTGAACGATGGCCAGTAATTTAGCGACAGCATTAGAAGCACTGTATTCTTGCCAGAAACCAAGCAATCCACTTAGAATAACGATGGTAAGTATGATGGAAGCATCCACCAGATTATGTAGAAAGATTGACAGTACGGTTGCAAATAATAAAATAAGAATGATTGGACTTTTAAACTGGGAAATAAAGAGCGTAAACGCATCCGTTCGTTTTTGAGGTTTCAAACGGTTGGGACCATATTCTTTAAGTCGGCTATTAGCTTCGCCGATGGTAAGACCACTAACGGTTACCTGAAGTTTCTTTAGTAAATCTATAGTGGAGATATTCCAAAATGACTGAATGTTATGTTCCATCGATCTTGTTTCCTTAAGTACATTGAATTTGACTAATGAACATCCATATTTGGCTTGTTTCGGTGTGCGTTTTTCTTTTCACACAGTCTCTCTAATCAAAACATTAGATATTGAAAGCCAGTTTTATTCCTTGTATCAGCATATTGGCTCCCAGCACTCCGATGATAAGTCCCATGATTTTGCCCACAATAATGAACTTTTTATCACCAACAAACCGAACTATATAACTGCTGTAGATAAATGCATAATAAGTAAGTATAGTGATGACACCGAAAATAAACACAGTAATGGCTAGGTTGAGAGGATTTGCTTTTACCACAAAGTTCATGGCAGTAACAATGGTTCCCGGGCCTGCCAGAATAGGAATGGCAAGTGGTGAGATGGCTATTCCATCGTCAAAGTTCGCATCGTTTTCAATATTTACGCTTGTTCTTTTTGAATGAAGCATGTCGAACCCGATAAAGAAGATAAGCACGCCTCCAAACACTTTAAAGGCCGGAATAGTCAACCCGAATATCTGGAAGATATATTGACCAATCAATATAAATGCCAGAACAATTAGAAATGCAACAATGGTTGAAGTTTTGGCTATCTCTTTTTTCTTTTTCTCATTTTGTCCCTCGGTAAGTTTTACAAAAATAGGGATATTGGCAATGGGATTCATAATGGCAAAAAAGGCCATAAAGACGGTAAGTGTGTAACTCCAAATATCTTCCATACGCAAGTTTTATTTATAATATTCCAATACAAAATCGTGCATTTGAGTGTCCGACATTTTAATGGTGTCTATGCACTCAATCTTCACATTACTTAAATGCTTATTGGCCTCTAAAAGTTTAAATAATTCTAATTTAGTTTCGGTAGAACCAAAGATGACTACTTCCTGATAGTGGCTCACGATATCACTTATTTCTTTGTAATACGCAAATTTACGTTTGTGCTTAACGCAGTATTCTAACTGCGTGCAATGCTCATCCTGACTATCCGTTTCTTTCTCTTTTGGCTTGAATACAATATTCCTCGACACAATCATGTGATTGTATAATTCCATCAATAAAGCATTTGTATCATTCACCAGAATGGCCAATTGTTTATTTTTTATCATCTTGCAATTTACTTTAGTTGATTTTACAATCAATTTTTGACTTGTATTTATCACGACTTTAGGTTGTGTTGTTTCGTTTGTTTTAAAGTTAGCGTACTTTTGCTGGCGGTACCCTGACTTTAAAGATACATTGTTTTCAAGCTCGTAGTTGGTACTATCCATATCTGGCTAAACTATCTTCTGTTTGTTTCTTGATCCGGAGTTTTAGTTTGCTCTTCCTTCACTCTTTGATTTACAGATTTTTCTTCTTTTGCCGGTTTGGTGTTGTTATTTTGCCTTGCTTTCTGTTGTTTTGCCGGCTGAGATCTGTTTATAGTATTTGCCGGTCGGGCAGCATTCGGTTGTTGATTAGAACCGCTATTTTGTATATCTCGTCTGTCATCAGTTGCAGTTCGGGGAATATTTTGTTGCCCGTTACTATTTTGTTGCTTATTGTTATCCTGCTGATTTACATTCTGTGGTTGATTAGGCACATTATTCTGATTGTCCCGTCTATCGGGTTGTCTGTTTATCGGTTTACTTATATCTGCCGGCGTTGCTCTTGTTGGCTGAACGGTTTGAACGTTCTGGTCGTGATTGGCAGGCTGATTTATATTCCGATTCTGTCTGTTATTATATTGCTGATTCATGTTCTGTTGTTGATTCGGTTGATTATTCTGTATATCAACTTTGTTCGGTTGTCTTATCGGTCTGTTTATATCACCAGGTGTTGTTCTTGTAGGTTCATTGTTTTGAATGTTCCTGTTCTGATTTACCGGTGGAGTCACTTTGTTCTGTTCTACCGGTCTACTGTTATTCTGTTGATTTTTGTTATCTACCGGCTGTATTGCAGGTCTACTAACCGGATTTCCAACTTGATTTTGGTTAGAAGCATCCCTTGTCGGATTTCGTTTTACATCCTTTACATCTGTTACGCGCGTTGGAGTTGTTTTTCTGCCGGCACTTTCTTTTTCAATTCTAGGTCTGTAAATTTCCAATTGTCCGTTACGTACATTTTGTCCCGGTTTGTTGTTTCCTCTGACGGTAAGCGGCGTAATTGTTCTGCCTGTTGCTTGTTGTACCGATTCTCTACTCGGGCCTGCCACATAAGTTGTATTTCTAGTTCTGTCAACATAAGTTCTATTTATAATTGTTGAGCTCCGAACGATTCTATCGCGGTCGGATTTACCCACATAATAATGATTCATATCTGATCGTTCAAAATCTCTGTCACGCACAAACAACCAATGGTCGTTATTACTATCGTACTGTCTTCCAAAGCTAATGTTCAAGCTAATTCCCGGTTCCATAGGTGACCAACCATAATATCCATCCGACTGACGCCAGTTAACCCATGCAGGACCCCATTCATTATCAGGTACCCAAAACCATCCAAATGAATTATCGAAACTCCAACGACCGTAGTGGAAAGCGGCCCATCCCCAATCGTAATCGGATGCCCATGACCAACCATATTCTGTCAGTATCCAATGTCCATCGGTAGAGTAGGGGACAAAGTCCGATTCGGCATTTGGAATCCATACATAACCATAATCTCTATAGTCAATCCATTGACCGTAAGGACTTAATTCGTCGTAGAATGTCTGTAAACTGATGGTTGATTGTTGTGCTTCCATCTGACGGGGTAATACAACGCAAGACGTTGCCATCAAAAGGAAAACGGTAAAGACTTTCAAGTTCGGTTTCATGGGTTCATGTTTTTTTAATTATTGTTGATTTATCTTTAAATAATTCTAATGCTCAAAGGTAGAGCATTGCACCTTCCTAAGTGTTACACAATTTTTGTTATGAGTTACATAATTCTTACATAAAAGAACCACCCCAAATCCTTCAACTGACGGATTTGGGGTGGTTTTAGGAGACTTATGAGTAATTATATTACTCTATTGCGCCAGCAATTTATACAACTCATTCAAGTCCGGCGATAGAATAACTTCTGTTCTACGGTTAGCGGCACGACCTTCTAAACTGCTATTTTCATTGATTGGTTTATATTCGCCTCTACCTGTTGCGCTGATACGTTTCGGATCAAATCCGTTTCCGTTGGTCAGGATGCGTACAATAGCTGTTGCTCTGGCGGTACTCAAATCCCAGTTGTCCATAAATTGTTTTGTTTTGATAGGCACATTATCGGTGTGACCTTCGATCACTACCGAAATATCTTTGGTGCTGTTCAACACCTGAGCAAGTGTTTTAAGCGCGGCAACTCCTTTAGGATCTACCACATCGCTACCCGATTTGAACAACAGTTTTTCCTGAAGCGAAACATATACATTTCCGTTTTTGATGTTTACCGACAATTCATCAGCTTTGTATTTCAACAGTGCATCAGATATAGAGTTCTTCAGTTTGCTCATTACATCCTTTTGTGCCTGAATCATATTTTGCAGGTTGTTCATTCGTTTTGCCTGATCGGCTATGGTCATCTTCGATGCGGAAGCCAAAGATTTTAAATCATTGTTTACCGAAGCATTTTCATTTATCAAAACCGCTTTTTCCGAACTAAGTGTTTTTACCTGTGAGTTACAGTCGTTGAGTTTACCATGAGTAGTGGTACTGTCTTGTTGTAGTTGACTGACCCATGCACGTGAAGCCACCAGTTTTTTACTCGGTCCACACGAAGCAAATACGATGCTAAAAATCAATGTTGAAAGTACGAGAATGTTTGTTCTAGTTTTCATTTCGTTTGTTTTAGATGTAAATATTATTCCTGCAAAGTTCCATAACTTTAACGGGTTACATATTACATAACTCTGTAAATAGTTTGTATAATTCCCACATTGTTGGTAGTTGCGTATTTGACCCTCAACCCCCAAATGGGGGCTTAAGAAAGTTTCTAATGTTTGATGAAGATCAGATGAAATATTGGAGAATATGTCTTAAAGCCTCCGTAGGGCTGACGGATTGGGGGTCAAAGTAATAAACATATTACTTACCTTCTATGGAGTGCCTAAAATAATATGTTGGGCTATACGTACAAGGACTCTTTCTATCTTGGCAAGACCACACAAAAGAAACAGGAACTGAAAATACATTCAGCTCCTGTTTTATTTCATGAAAGATCTAGTGATATTACCTTAGCTATTTACAATACCCCCTTTGGCATCAATATTGACGCTTTTGGTTTCTCCGGTTTTTGTGTTTTTGAAGGTAACCAGATAATAAACAATTTCATTCGTTTCATTTTTTACTGAATACGCTACTTCAGCAGTATCCCATCCTTGTGCTTTGAAATTTGTACCGAGGTCTTTTACCGGTTGTGGTAGATCTGCCGATTTAATTTCTTCTTTTACAAGCTTAGCTGTAGTGGTTGTGCTAACAGTTGTTTTTGTTGAATCAACCGAGGTTTTTACCACTCCTTGAGCGAAAGCTGAAGCACCAGTCATCATTAGAAAACTAAGTGCAATAAACATTACTTTTTTCATACTTTTAATTTTTAAATGTTGTATTATATATTGAGACTGAACTAACATAGGCAATCTCCATACCAAATCTATATGAATACACAACATGCTTATTATGCGTTGTTTAGTTGTTTTCTGTCGAATTCTTCATCACTTAAATTGGGGATTCTTTCTACATGTTGATGTTATTTGTGGCAGCTAATAGCAAAGTTCTTAAGAACGAATTGATTTGAAGTAGTTGGATGAAGTAAGTACGGGAAAAGAAATAATGTCCTATAATCAAATTAAAATAAATAGAAGAATAGAACGCTGATTGATGCTGATCTAGCGGATAAAAAAACGGATTTGTATTCCAATAAGTTGTAATGATTTCCAATAGCTTGTTTTCATATCTGTTATGCTTGCATGACTTAAATCCGTTTCAAATCCGGTCCATTCTTTCTTTAATAGGATATTATATTTTGACCATTGCTAAATTGCTTCCTGCTAGAGCAATCATACAACCACAAAATAAAACAGGAACTGAAAATACATTCAGCTCCTGTTTTATTTCAAGAAAGATCTAGTGATATTACCTTAGCTATTTACAATACCGCCTTTGGCATCAATATTAATGCTTTTGGTTTCTCCGGTTTTTGTGTTTTTGAAGGTAACCAGATAATAAACAATTTGACCTGTTTCATTTTTTACAGAATACGCTACTTCAGCAGTATCCCAGCCTTGTGCTTTGAAATTTGTACCGAGGTCTTTTACCGGTTGTGGTAAATCTGCCGATTTAATTTCTGTTTTTACCAACTTAACTGTAGTAGTGGTGGTAACCGTTTTTGTGGTAGAATCTTTTGGAGCTTGAACTTCCGTTTTAGCCGGATCAACTTTTGTTGAAGTGGTAACGGTAGTCTTTGTTGAATCTTTTGCAACTTTTACAACCCCTTGGGCGAAAGTTGAAGCAACAGTCGTCATTAAAAAACTGACTGCAATAAACATTACTTTTCTCATGATTTATTTTGTTTTGAATGATTGATAATTATCTGACAAAGTTCCATAACTTTCAGCACATGTATGTTACATAACTTTTCGGATTACTTGTAACATTCACACATTTGCCCGGAAAACTACAACCCGAAGATAAACAAACATTAAATGTTTGTGAAACCTTATTAATCTTCTGCACATTACTGCTGTTTTTTTCGTTGAAGTAAAGTCAATGCGATGACCCGGGTGAGTAATGCATTTCTGTTTTATTCTTTAACTGCTGCTTGTCTGGTTTAATCAAGGTTAAAATTTGCCTTTGTTTTTTTGACCCCGATCCCCCAAATGGGGGATTTTGAATCGTATTGATATATTTCAACCATAGCAATTCTTTTGAAATTTCTAAAAATACTGCGTCTTAAGCCCCCATTTGGGGGATCGGGGTCAGAAAACTAATTATTTAAGAAACATATCAACAATAAATTCCAAGCACATAAAATCCGCGCCTGCCTGCGGTAGACTAGTTCTATTCTTCTAATATAAAACACAACACTAAACACAATCCACAGCATATGAAAAGGACCGGTTTTCACCCCTCGTTTCTACAACTCATTTATTTGATGCTGTTTATATTCCTTTTTGTCCTTATCATTACCACCCCCGAATTTATTATCGGATCGTTGCGTATATCCGAAAAGCTCATTGTGCAGGAAGAAATTATGAAAGGTCTGGTGCTTGGTGTTTTGTTTATTGTAAGCATCCTGATACTCAATTTGTACAAACTCGAAGTAGCCAAGCACAAAGACCAGATAGAGAAGATAAATACCGACAAGCAGAAAGTGGAGGAAAGGCTTCAGATTTCCGATCAATACATAGGAACGATAAATGTGCAGTTAAAGGAGATCAAAAATGTTTTCTTCAGCATCGACAATTACCCGCAAACCAAAGCCGACTTTAAACGCACCTTTACCTTCTTTGGCGAAAAGGTGCTGGGCATTGTAAATTCAAACTGGGTATTGATCCGTATTGTAAATAGCGACACGCAACGAACCATTAGCGAACATTATAAAGCGCGCAATAGGTCTATCAATAAATACCCACAAATCAGCAATAAACTGATGATTGACGCTCAACCCATCGCATCACATACCTCCATCATTTCCAATCCTAAGGATATAAATGTACTGGTGTTTTGTGTGTTGCCACTCGAAACCATAAGCAGCGATGAGCAAATCTTTCTTCAGGCTATTATCGACGAAATTACCAAGATGTATATCATTATCAACTCCTCCTATTTTAAAAACAACGCAGGAGCTAATATATAAAGCCATTTTTCTGATTTTGAATTTGTTTTAAAATAACATTAATTACTGTTGGTGGTGTTAAATTGATTTTGTACTTTTGGAGTGTGAAATATAATCTGTTGCGGATATTAGAATATAGGGGATATGTGCAATAGATTTTTTTGTATAAAAGAGAAATAGGTGCAATTGCGGATAATTGATGTTAGATGCAAGCCTGAAAAAACACAACACGAATAGCATAGAAGAGATTATACCCAGACCTCGTGGATATGCAATATTTAAAGAAATCGATACCAAATATACTATCACTGCTGCGTATACTCCTTTCGTTTGCATTGCCACTCACCATACATTTGAGGGGATTATTTGTCGGCTTGGTTTTGTTGATTGGTGTTACTGATATTGCCGATGGATATATTGCACGCAAATATAAATGGGTTACAAAACTTGGTGCAAAGCTAGACTCGTTAGGTGATTTGGTGTTTTTTGCCATCATTCTACTTATTGTATTTTTCAGGTATGAGCAGATTATAACCGATAATTATATTTGGTTTTTGATAACGCTTGCTCTTAAGCTAACAACTGCTGCACTTTCAAGAATCAAATATGGTGAGTTTGTCTTTATTCATACCATTGCGAATAAGCTAACCGGTTTTCTGGTGTTTGTAGCTATCGTGATAATTCCTTTTGATACTATAGCGTATTTTATAAACGGCGTATTTCTGATGGCTATACTTTCTGCTGCCGAAGAACTTGGAATAACTATTCTGAATAAAACACCGGATGTAGATCAAAAGAGCATTTTCAAGAAAAGAAACAATGTTGCTGAGCATTAGGTATCAATGCCCTGTATAGATATGTATTAGTGATAGCACCACTTAAAGTTCTACTATCACTACTCTTTTTCTTCCAAGTCTATTCTAAAGTTGCAAACAGTATCTAGCTCCTCGTTAGCGCAAATAATTATAAAATTTGAAAAACAAAGAAAATAATGAATGACTCTAAATTTAATATCGCAGTACTGATTGACGGTGACAATGCACAAGCAAAACTCATTAAAGAAACCATCGAAGAAGTTTCGAAATACGGAAAAGCCACCATTAGACGAATATATGGTGACTGGACAACACATCAGATGAACAGTTGGAAAGAGATCATCAATCAGTACTCCATAAATCCAATACAGAAGTTTTCCTATACCACGGGAAAGAATTCAACCGACAGTTCGCTTATTATCGATGCTATGGACATTTTGCATGGTCGAAGTGTGGATGGTTTTTGCATTGTTTCCAGTGATAGTGATTATACCGGACTTGCCAAAAGAATAAGAGAAGAAGGACTTTTTGTTATGGGCATTGGTAGAAGAACAACACCCATTGCCTTTGTTAATTCTTGTGAGATATTTACGTTTGCGGAGAATTTACTTCCGGATACTGAATTGACTGAAGAGAAAGCAGAAGAAAAAATGGAAGTAAAAAAGGTGGAAACTCATGACTTAAAGCCGAAGAAAGCATCTCCGAAGATGATTGCGAAACCGGAAGCTATGGTTGAACCAAAAGCGGTCTTTCCAAAACTCGATATAAATATTATCGACAAAGCCTTTGAAATATCAATAAATGAGGAAGACGAGGCTTATATTGCCAATGTTGGTTCTTCACTTAGAAAGATTGACCCCAGCTTTGACTCCAGAACATATGGATTTAGAACCTTAACTCAACTTTTTAGGAGCATAGACAAATATACAATTGTCAAGAATGAAGTAAACGGACTAAATCATCCGCTTGTTAAACTGAAATAATACCCATGTTGAGCGTAAGAAAAATTTACATGACCGAACCGGTCGCGACCTGTCCAACGATATATATGCATTTATAATGTCCAATGATATAATATCCAATGGTACTAACCACAAGTCCCCTTCATGGGATTTAGGGGTGGTTGTAGGAAATGATACAAACTTCTAAAGTCTTCGACAGTTGATGGAGATTAGGGGTGCTTAAAGAGAAAATCGAAACTAACAATGAACAATGCAATTATCGATACATTCGGTAATTGCATTGTTTTTTTTATAGTGGGAGTAGGGAAGGGGGTTAATTGACAGTAAGGTGATGGTTGTTATTCAGGGCGCGACTTGAAGTCGCACTCTGAATATAGTTAGCTGTAAAAGTATGTAGGGAAGGGGCTTGTTTTCATCGTTTTTAGTGTCTTTGTGATCAAAATAACGACTCGTACTTCATCGATAGTAAACATCTGCCTCCCCACTTGTTGCCGTGTTGTCTAACTGTGGCGGACTCTAAAAAGTCAACTCCAAACATCTTCAAACAGTGTTTGCCTCTGCTAAGATCTTACTATTCGATTTAAAGCGATACAATCCAGAGAAATTTTTTAGTATGATTCATGAGATATTTCCACACCAGCTTGATAATCATTTTGTAATAACAAACAATATTGTTGAAAATGATTATATTCTTCAATACAATGAACATGGCGTATTATTAAAGGTAGATGGGGGAGACTTCGAATTGGCCCGAAAAAAGATGTTTCGACCCTGTTCAGCACTGCAGAAAGTACTTATTTATTTATGGTCAATGATGTACGTTGTTTTCTTGTCTGGGATAAGCCAAAGACCGCCAACGACCAGTTTGTTTACAAAGACATTAGTTTCTTGCGCAACTTTAAACCAAAAGAAATTGCCTGGGTAGGCGTTGTTGGCTTTCAGTTGAAAAACTGGTATTCCCAAAATAAATTCTGTGGTACGTGCGGATCTGAAACACATGAAAAATCGGATGAAAGAGCTATAGTTTGCCCCAACTGTAATACCATTATTTTCCCTAAAATATCACCGGCCATTATAGTAGCTATTCTGTGTAAAGATAAAATACTACTGGCAAACAATTCTAATTTTCAGGATAACTGGTATTTCGTTTCTCAGTGTCACATCTTCACAATAAATGTGTGAATCTTACAAGTCTTCACAAAAATTATGTAACGCTTTCGTTCTTATAAACCCTCATCTTTGTGCAGTGAAAATTAATTCATAATTAAAA
>Ga0209540_10000391_pt1 | contig 42714 bp, 42 predicted proteins | sample BarGraIncu01121A_FD_184501 | JGI IMG/M metagenome (GOLD analysis project Ga0209540, IMG submission 184501) | Arctic peat soil microbial communities from Barrow, Alaska - Barrow Graham LP Incubations 011-21A (SPAdes) (version 2) | ecosystem: Environmental > Terrestrial > Soil > Wetlands > Peat... | reverse complement strand
TCTTCAGCAGGTCGACGACCGCCAGCTGCAGGATCTGCGTCTTGTAGCCCGCGTGCTCCCTCACGATGTCCGCGAACGTCGCGCCGTAGCGCTGCACGCGTGCGAGGAGGAGGTCGAGGGGCGCCTGTCTAGCTTGCGCCACCAAGGTCCTCCTTGATGTCGGTCGTGGAGACGCCCTCGGTCCGCGGGAGGAACACCAGCTCGCAGTGCTCCTTGAGGTAGTCGAAGCGGTCGCTGTCGGCCCAGTCGTCGCCCATGACCACGACGTCGATGTCGTAGCGGCGGACGTCGTCGAGCTTCTGCTCCCACGACTCCTCGGGGATCACCAGGTCGACGTAGCGGATGGACTCGACGATCTCCTTGCGAAGGGCGTAGTCGTGGTACGACTTCTTGCCCTTGCCGGCGTTGAACTCGTCGGTCGACACGGCGACCACCAGGTAGTCGCCGAGCGCCTTGGCGCGGCGCAGCAGCCTGATGTGACCGTGGTGGAGCAGGTCGAATGTGCCGTATGTCAGCACGCGTCTCACGTGGGTAGCCTCCTGTGCGCTCTGCTCGTGCCGGGACCCCCGGCCCTTCTTCGGGACCGCGCACCCGGGCAGATCGTCGCGGCGGATCGTGCGTCGTGCGATTATCGGCGCTCCGGGCCGGTTCGGACAGCCCGAGCCGGGATCTGACAAGTACCCGACAACTCCGAGCGACCGCCTTCGGCCGCGGACGGGCGCACCTATCTCAGAGCGCGGATCCGAATATCCGTTCGATGACGCGCTCGCTCGCGTGGCCGTCGTCCAAGTAGTTGAAGCGCTCGTTGAAGGCATTGTAGCGCTCGCGCAGTTCGGGGGAGGGCGAGCCAGAGGCCCTGATCGCGGACAGGAGCTCGTCGTAGTCGTGGGCTATCGGACCCGGCAGCTCCGCGGTATGCAGGTAGATCCCGCGCAGGTTCTCGGCGTAGTCCTCGAGATCGAACATGAAGAACACGATCGGGCGCTTCAGGTTGGCGAAGTCGAAGAACACGCTGGAGTAGTCCGTGATGAGCACGTCGCTCGCGATGTAGAGGTCGTTGATGTCATCGACGTCGGACACGTCGTAGACGAAGCCTTCGTGCGTGGCGAAGTCGAACGTGCGGGCGACGAGGTAGTGCGCGCGGAACAGCACGACGTAGTCGTCTCCGATGTCCGTGCGCAACTGCTCGAAGTCGAGACCGAGTTCCAGCCGGTACCCCGTCGCCGACGAATGCTGGTTGTCGCGGAATGTGGGGGCGTAGAGGATGACCTTCTTGCCCTCCGGGACCCCCAGGCGCGCCTTGACCGCGGCCACATCCTCGGGAGCGAACGTGGCGAGCACGTCGTTGCGCGGGTAGCCTTCCTCGATGATCGCCGAGGTCTTGCCCAGCGCGGGGAGGGCGAACGCGGATCCGAGCTTCTCCGAGGCGAAGGCGGAGGGCGACAGCAGATATGTGAGTCGCTCGCCTTCCCGGACGTAGCGGGCGTGGATATCGTCCGCGGAGAACAGGACGTTGCCGGACGAACCCTCGCGGATGTCGCAGCCGAGCCGCTTGAGCGGGGTTCCGTGCCAGGTCTGGACATAGACCTGTCCTTCGCGCGGGATCAGGTGGATCGGGATGATGGCGTTGGAGATCCAGTACTTGGCGCGCGCGTGGTACGCGTTGTAGACCGGCGAGCCGAACGACACCAGCGTCGCCCTGCTCAGCTCGCCCACGTCCGCATAGGACCGGGCGCTCCGGAAGGCCCACACGAGCTTGTAGTCGTTGAACCGCGGGTCGGCCGCGATCGCGCGGTAGAGGGCTCTCGGGCTACAGGAGTAGCTCCTCGCCTGGAACGACTCGAACAGGATCAGCTTGTCGTCGATGGTGGCTTCCCGCAGGTGCTTGCGGTACTTCGCGCGTCGCCAGCCGTCGAGCGCGGCACGGCTGACGTGCCGGAACCGCTCGCTGCGCTTGCTCAGCGCGATGATGATCCTGCTCGCGACCCGCTTCGCACGACGAACGGTGCGCCTGACCAGCCCCCTGGGCTCGCCCACTTCGAGCTTGGGGGCCGTTCTCGTTCTCGGGTTCGTCTGCGGGCTCATCGGGTGTACCGGTCCTGTTCTTTCGATTCGAAGACGTGTTCGAGCACGCGCTCGCTCGCGTGACCGTCGTCGCGCGGCGCGTACCGCTCGCGGAACGTGCGGCGGCGCTCGAGCGGAATCTCGTCAGCGGCGAGGATGGCCGCAGCGAGGTCGTCGGGGCTGCGTACGATCGGCCCGGGCAGTTCCTTCAGGTCCATGTAGAAGCCGCGAAGGTCATCGGCGTAATGGTCCAGGTCGTACATGTAGAAGACCACCGGGCGCTCGAGGTTGCCGTAGTCGAAGAACACGCTCGAGTAGTCGGTGACCAGCACGTCGGAGATCACGTAGAGCTCGTTCACGTCGTCCACGCCGGAGACGTCGAACACGAACCCAGCGTGGCGGTCGAAGTCGAACGCCTGCGCGATCTTGAAGTGCGCCCGGAACAGGACCACGTAACCTTCGCCCAGCTCCCGGCGCAGGCGGTCGAAGTCCAGACCGAGTTCGAGAGTGTAGCCCACGCCGGGCTCGCGCTGGTCGTCACGCCAGGTCGGGGCGTAGAGGACGACCTTCTTGTCGGCGGGCACTCCAAGAGCGAACTTGATCCGCTCCACGTCGGACGCGGCGTGCGTGTGGAGGAAGTCGTTGCGGGGATACCCCAGCTCGAGCATCACCCGCGCGGCCGATCCGGCGTCCATGCCGAACGCGGAGGCGAACTTCTCGGAGGCGAAGGGTGACTGGGACAGGAAGAAGGTGAACCGGCTGCCCGACAGCCTCCAACGCCCCGCCCTCGCCTCGACGTCGCGCGGCGCGGCCCCCGGGGCGGGAGGAGCGTCGCCGCCGAAGCGCTTGAGCGGGGTGCCGTGCCACGTCTGTACGTAGACCTGGCCGTCCCGCGGCACCGCCTGGGCCGGGGCCGCGGAGTTCACGATCCAGTACTTCGCTCGTGCGTAGGCGGCCAGGTGCTCGGGCGAGCCGGACCGCACGAGCGTGGCGCGCTCGAGCGCGGGCAGGTCCGCGTACGCTGCGGGCTCCTTGAACGCCCAGATCAGCAGGTGATCGTCGTAGCGCCGGTCGCCCACCATGGCCTCGTAGATCGCCTTCGGGCTGCACGAGTACGCCGAGCCCACGTAGGACTCGAAGATGACCGTCTTCGGCTCGACCGGGGTGTCGCGGCACATCCGGCGATACGCGGCCCGGCGCCGCGCCGCGCGCGTGCGCTCGGTGAGACGGCGGAAGGCGGGGCTGCGGCGGCCCGCGGCCGCGATAGCGCGCTTCACGAATCTGCGGGCGTTCATCCGGCCACCGGCTCCACGTGCGCCATGATCAGGTCCGCGACGCGCTCGGTGCACTGTCCGTCCAGTGCGGAGAGGTAGCGCATCCTCATCCGCCGCATGGTCTCGATCGGATCGTGACCGGACTCGATCCAGGCGCCGATGCGGTCGATGTCGCGCGACGCCACGTCGGGCATGTCGATCAGCGGATCGATATTGAGGCCGTACTCCTCGCGGTAGCTGTCGATGTCGTGGACGAAGAAGTACACCGGCACGCCGAACGCCACCGCCTCGAACGCGACCGCGGAGTAGTCGGTGATGACGACGTCGCATACCGGCAGGAGATCGAGGACGTCGTGCCCCTGCGGGATGACGACGTTGGATCCGTCGGCGCTCGCGGTCTCGAGAGGGTGGGACTTGACGATGACGGCGTAGCGATCGCCGGCGAACCGGTCGGTCACCGCCTCGTACCCGGGGTTCCCCGCACGGCGGAACGTCGGGGCGTAGAGCACCGTCGTCCGGGCAGGATCGGCCAGCACCGGGAAGCGCCGGCGGAGGTCGACCGTGGCCGGCGACAGGCGCCCGGCCGAGCGATCACCCGCGAGCGCCAGAAGGTGGTCGAGGCGCGGCAGCCCGAGGGGGCGGACGACGTCCGCGTCGGTCCCGAAGGCCTGCGCGTAGGCCGGGACCGTGTCCGGTCCGGAGCACACCACGACGTCGTAGTTGTGATGCATGCGCATCGCGCGGGCGAGTTCGGAGGAGTGGCCGCCGGGGCGGTCGAGGGTCTGGTAGCCGAACTTCTTGAACGCACCCAGAGCGTGCCACATCTGTACAACGAAGGTGCCGCGACGGTGCGCAAGCAGGCTGACCGGGATGACGTAGCCGTCTACGATGCACGCGCGAGCGCCGGCGAGGTGGTACATCTGGGCGAACATCTCAGGGAGCGCGGCCGCGCGCGTCCATACGGAGCCGCCGATCATCCGGCACCGCGTGACGACCTCGAGGGAGGCGTCGCGGGAGCGCAGCTCGTCTGCGAGCATGCGGAAGTCCCGCGAGGGAGCGTCCGATTGGCGGCTGAGCAGAACGACCTTCCGACGGCTCGGCACCACGGCCTTCAGCAGCGCGTACAGAACCTGTGCGAGCCGATCTGCGAGGGCGATGAAGAAACGCATCGGGGCAACACCTCGCCAGGGGGATCGGTGGCAGCGGAGGTAGACGGCGTCCAAAGGCTGCATGATAGCACCGCGTCCGAGGAGGTGAGCAAGCCCGCGGGTGTCGGTTCGGTGTCGTCGGGACCCTGCTGAATAGGGGTGATGCTAGAATCGGCGTCCGAAGAATAGGAGCGGAAGTGAAGAAACGCAGGTTGTCGAAGACGATCGCGATCTGGGGCGCTGCGGCGATCGTATCCGTCTGCGCTCTCGCCGTCCTGAACTGGGCGGCCACCGTCTGGACCGACCTCCAGTGGTACACCAGCGTGGGCCAGCAGAGCGTCTTCTGGATGGCGTCGCTGTCGCAGCTCGCTGTGTGGTTCGTCTTCGCCGCCCTGGGCTTCGCAGTCCTGTATGCATGCGCTCGCGCCGCATGGCTCGTCGCGAGCGTGAAGCCGATGTACCCGCGCGTCACCGCGATAGCCTGCGCACTGCTCGCCTCGGCGCTGGCGCTGACCATGTCCCAGCAGTGGATGACCTTCCGCATCGCCCTCGCACAGCCGTCGTTCGGCGTGAAGGACCTGCAGTTCGGTGCGGACGTAGGCTTCTTCGTGTTCCTGCTGCCCGCCTTCGAACTGCTGTATGCGTGGCTCAACGGACTGCTCATCGTCGCGATGGTGACGGTGGGGGCGATCACCGCATCCAGCCGACTGCAGGTCGCGGGGACGATCCCCGTCCGCTGGTGGCAACTGAAGAAGGTCCTGCTCTCGCTCGCGGGCTTCCTGATGCTGGCGGTCGCACTCAACTTCTGGATCTCGGTCTGGCGCATCTCCTACTCCCCCGCCGGTCAGATCTTCGGAGCCTCCTACTCGGACATCTACGCTGCGCTCCCGGGAGACTGGGCCATGTTCGGCCTGTCCATCGCGCTCGCGCTCGTGCTCTTCCTCAACGCCGCGCGGCGTGAGTGGAAGCTCGTCGTTGTCGCGACGGCGGCCTGGGCCGTCGCCGGGGTGCTGCTCGTCGGGGTGTGGCCGTTCGTGGTGCAGACCTATGTCGCCACTCCGAACGAGGCGACCCTCGAGCAGCCGTACCGCGCACGCAACATCGCCATGACGCGCGCCGCCTTCGACCTGACGTCGGTCAACGGGGTCCAGTACAAAGCGCTGGAGTCCGTCTCGGCCTCATCGTCCGGCGATGCGGAGCGCATCCTGAGCGACGCGACGGTCTGGAATCCGGACTCGGTGAGCAGGGCGTTCGACCAGCTCCAGACGATCCGGCCCTACTACAAGCTGTCTGCCATCGACTTCGACCGGTACCGGATCGACGGGGAGCTGCGCCAGGTCCTGGTGGCGGCGCGTCAGATCTCGCCGACCGGCCTCCCGGTCAACGCGCGCACGTGGGTGAACGCGAACCTCGTCTACACCCACGGGTACGGTCTGGCCATCAGCTCCGCCAGCCAGACGACCACGCAGGGCTTCCCGACCTTCTTCGAGGGCGGCGTCCCCCCCACCATCTCGACGCACATCGCCTCCTCCGCCCCCGGCCTGACGATCGATCAGCCGCGCATCTACTTCGATCCCGCGATGACCGGCTACGCGATCGTGAACACGGGTGTCGATGAGTTCGACTACCCCATGGGTGACAAGAACGCGACCACCCGCTACACCGGCACGGGCACGCCTGTGGGAGCGTGGCCGTCGCGCCTCGCGTGGGCGGCGCGGCTGGGTTCCAGCGAGGTCGTCTTCTCCGGGTACATCCGCCCGGACAGCCAGGTCCTGCTCTACCGCGGGATCGCCCAGCGGGCGGCGAAGATCGCCCCGTGGCTGACCTACGACGCCAGCCCGTATCCGGCCATCGTCGGCGGCCGGATCGTGTGGATCCTGGACGCGTACACCTCCTCCGACCACTACCCCAACTCGCAGCCGCTCTCCGACGGCACCAACTACCTCAGGAACTCCGTGAAGGTGGTCGTCGACGCGTACACCGGCGAGACCCACTTCTATGCCGTGGGCGACGACCCGATCCGCGACGCGTGGTCCGCGATCTTCCCCTCGGTCGTCACGCCGAAGGGCGAGATGCCGGCCGCGGTCGCCGAGCACGTCCGCGCTCCGCAGCGGCTCTTCTCGGCCCAGGCCGAGGTCTACCGCGCCTACCACATGACGGACCCGACGGTGTTCTACAACCGCGAGGACCTGTGGGCAGTGCCGCTGGACGCCGTCGGGAATCCGATGAAGCCGTCGTACCTGATGCTCGACCTCCCGGATGCGGCGATGAAGCCCACCGGCAAGGCGATGTATCTCCTCCAGCCCTACTCGCTCCCCAACCGCGACAACCTCGTCGGGTGGATGGCGACGGCGTGTGACCCCGCTGCCTACGGCACCCGCACGGTCTACCTGCTCCCCAAGGACCGCGTGATCCTCGGCCCGCGCAACATCAGCGCTCGCATCAACCAGGACCCGACCATCTCCCAGCAGTTGACACTGTGGAACCAGCCGGGCAACTCGGTGGTGTTCGGCACCATGCTGGTCATCCCGGTGGCCAACAGCGTCGCCTACATCCAGCCGGTGTTCCTGCAGGCGCAGAACAACGCGATCACCCAGCTGGCTAGCGTCATCGCGGTCAACGGCGATCGCGTGTCGATCGCCGGCAAGCTCCCGGACGCTCTCTCGCGCGCATACGGCAGCGCGGAGAGCACCGGGACCGCGACCGGGACGAGCGCCAAGTGACCGACGACCACCGCACGACCCCGACCGACGGGACGCCGGACGTCACGATCATCGTCGCGGCGTTCGACGCGATGCCCTACGTGACCCGCTGCATCGACTCCGTGTTCGCCCAGACCCTGGGCATCGACCGCATCGAGATCGTCGCGGTCGACGACGGATCCGGAGACGGCACCGGCGCCGAACTGGACCGCCTGGCGGCGCAGTGCCCGACGATGCACGTCGTCCATCAGGAGAACTCCGGCAGTCCCGCGCAGCCGCGCAACGTGGCGCTCGGCCTGGCCACCGGACGCTTCGTCTTCTTCCTGGACGCCGATGACTACCTCGGGGCGGAAGCGATGGAGCGCATGGTCGCCGCCGCCGATGAGAATCACTCCGACATGGTGCTCGGCCGGCTCGTGGGAGTGGGCGGCCGGAAGGCGCCGCGCTCGATCTTCCGCGTCAACCAGCCGCGCGCCGACCTGTTCAAGTCACGGGTGTACTGGTCGCTTAACCCGATGAAGCTGTTCCGGCGCCAGCACCTCGAGAACCTGGGCCTGAGGTTCGCCACCGACCTGCCGTGGGGCGAGGACATGCCCTTCGTCACGGAGTCCTACCTCAACGCCTCGGTGATCTCGATCGTGGCCGACTACGACTGCGTCTACCTGACCTATCGCGACGACGGCAACAACTTCACCAAGCGCATCACGAGCGCGGCGTCGCGCCTGCAGGGTCCGACCCGGATGCTCGAGATGATCGCGAAGTACGTGGGCCCGGGGCGCAACCGCGACTACCTGATGGGGCGCATCTTCCAGCTCGAGGTCATCAACATCCTCCCCCGTCTCGCAGCGGAACCCGACCCGGTCGCCCAGCGCGCCGGCTTCGAGGTCGTGAAGAGCTGGGTCGACCGCTGGTACACCAAGCCGATCGCCTACCGCCTCTCCCCCCTGCACCGTATCGCCATCAACCTGATGAAGCGCGGGATGATGGAAGAGGCGCTGGCGCTGTTCCCCGAGTGGCCCCCGGCCAGGCCCTGGAATGTGATCGTCGACGGGAACCGGGTGTTCGCGGACTACCCCTACTTCCGCGACCGCGCCCTCGGAGTACCGGACGACTGCTACGAGATCACCCGTCGCCTCAAGGCGCACTGCCACATCGACGACATCGCCCGCAGCGACGGTGCCGTCAGCCTCACCGGCTACGGCTTCATCGACTTCATCGAGACCGTCGGGATGCAGGTGCACGCGGTGCTTCGCCGGCGCGGCGGTGGCGCGGAGTACGCGGTCCCGGCCACGCTGCTGACGCGCGAAGGCTTCGGCACCGAAGAATGGAACCGCAAGATCCTGCGCGAGAACTCGGGGTTCGAGGTCCGCATCGATCCGGCCACCGCTGCGAACGGGCAGAAGCTGCCCGCCGGCACATGGGACGTGGCGCTGCGCATCGCCTCGGAGGGCGTCACCCGCGAGGCGGCGTTCGGCAGCCTGGTATGCGCGGTGAAGGCCGGCGTCCCCGAGTTCGGCGAGCTGTTCTGCCGCCAGGTGGATGCGGACCCGGTGGCACCGGGAGCCGAGAGCCCGGTGCTGGCGGAGTCCGTGACGTGGGTCGCGGACCGGCCCGCGACGCTCCGCATCGCGGGCCGCTGCGACCCCACGCTCGACGCGCCCTCGAGCCTGTCGCTCGCCTTGCTGCGCCGCGACGGCGCGGAGAAGCGGCTTGACGTCGAAGTCGTCGACGGCCGTTTCGAGATCCAGCTGCCGCTGAGGTCGATGGAGAAGGGCCGCCCGCTCCACGACGGCACGTGGGACGCGGTGCTCGAGCGCCGCATGGGCGACACCTCGCAGATCTTCTCGATACCGGCCAGCGCGCACCTTCGCACGCTGTTCGGCTGGCGTGGACTGTGGCCGATCCGAACGCGGATCGTGACCCCCGCCGCGCGGCTCGTCGTCACCACCGAGAAGATCGAGCCGAGGCGGGTCCTGCGCCACGGGCGCCGGCTGGCCAAGCTGGCCCGCTCCGTCTTCGGCTTCCGGGGCTAGCCCGACCTCGTCAGCGCGGGGTGAACGACGCGCTCGCGCGTCGGGTGGTGGTCGCGACCGCCTGCGCCGTGACGCGGACCCGGTACCCCCGCGTGGCCTGCCCTATGTCCAGCGGGCATCGAGCGACGCCGGCGGCGTCGGTCACGGCCGTGCGAGTGATCGTGACGGTGTGGAACCTCCACGAGAACGAGACCCTGAGGCCGGCCACGCGGTGACCCGACCGGTCGCGCGCGATCACCCACGCCGTGACCGTCGACTCCCGCGCGGGCTTTGCCGCGGAGATCCCGACATGGAACCCCGTCTCTCCGGAGTGCAGGGCGACGCTCGGGACGAACCACGTCGAGCCGCGTCTCACTGCCCCGCTCGATGCGGCCTCGACCCGGACCGGCGCCTTCACCCACCTCGGCAGCGCGCCGATCACGCTGCTTGTGTAGGCGACCCCCGAAGCGCCCGTGATCGCGGTCGCGGTGGTCACCCGTCCGGAGGCCGCTGGCCACACGAACGCCACGCGGGCGCCCTCGATGGGCTTCCCCGCGGCATCGGCGCAGCGGGCATACACGTAGACCCGCGTGCCGCGCGTCGGACGCCGGTTGGAGATCGTGACCTTGACCGTGGCGGGGGCGAGAGCGAGGCCCTCCCCGCGCCGGATCCCGCAAATGACGTCCGCGAGGTCGTTGGCGGCGCGGCTGAGGACCTGCGTCGTCACGGCGGATACGTCCGGCTGGGCGATATCGATGGTCGCGGTCGCGGTGAGCCCCTTGAAGAGACGGGTGAACCGCGCGCGGGAGTAGCGCGCCGCCAGGACGGACTTGAGCCTGACGTCGACGATCGGTTTGCGCGCCGCCGCCACGATCCACTGCCCGTTCTGCCCGGGGGTCCGGGTGTAGGGGATCAGAGCTAGTTCGTAGGGGATGTGGAACGCCGACCGGGCGATCGCGGCGTACGAGGTGTGGAACGGGTTGAGCGCGTCGGAGTAGTAGTGCGACAGCAGCCCGAGGCGCCGGCTCGAACCGACCATGTCACCCGCGGCGTACGCGGTGACGGCCTCGTAGTAGAGGTCCGCGGCCCTCTGCGGAGCGCCACCGTAGCGAGGCCTGTCGAGGAAGATGTGATCGAAGCGCACGACCTCGTCGTCAGGGTCGTCGGTGGCTGCCAGGGCCGTCGGCACGTCGATCCACGACGCGTCGGGACCGGCCAGGCTGATCGCCTGGTCGAGGATCCAGTCGTGTGCCCCGAAGCCGTCACCGTTCGCGGGCCCGTTGCACCAGGCGAAAGCGCTGGGGACGATGGCGCCCAGCGCGACAACGAGCAGGATCGAGAACAGGCACACACGTCGCATGCCGGTCACCCCCGCCCCCTCGCCTCTCGCGCGCCGTGTCCCGGCGCGCACCGTGGTGCAGAGTCTAGCGCTCCGGAGGCCGAGCGGCAGGCCGGCCGCCGAGCGGCTGCCTCACTCCTCGGAGTCTGCCGCCGGTGCGCTGCCCGTGAACAGGCCGTTTCCGTTGCGGTACAGGTACCGCTCGTCCCTGACGAGGATGACGACAGCGTCGGGCTTGTACTTCGCGACGTAGTCGAGCAGCGACATCGCCGTGTAGTGCCGCAGGTCGAGGTAGCGGCTCTCGTCGAACCCTGTCCAGGCGAGCGTCTCGACGGCGTTGCCGAACGAATCGCCGACGAACAGCAGAGACGGCAACTCGGGCCGGTTCGTGTCGATCACGATCTCCGCCCGGTCGCCCTGGTCGTAGATACCGTAGGCGACGGACGCGCCCGCGGGGTGCGGCGCGAACAGGCTGTGCGAGACGACGCCGTCCTGGGTCCTCGTGTACGGGATCGGGACGCGGGGTGAGGCGATGGTGACCTTCTCCGTCTGCGGGAACGTCATCGCGACCTTGCGGTTGAAGGAGCCCACGAACTTGTTCGGCAAGGTGGTGAGCTCGAGCTCGTCGAGGGCGAGCGGCTTGACGCCGAGGCTCTCGAGCATCGACGAGTACGTCAGGTACGCGCCCGTGAGTGTCCAGTGGTGGTCGGTGTCGTAGTAGAGCTTCTCGTCGCGGTGCTTCTCGAAGACGGCGGCCATGTCGACGCTGGCGATGCTGTGCCGCTTCAGAGCCGCGAAGTAGAGGGGCGCGATGCGCGACAAGTCCTCAGGGAACGTGAAGCCGGCAGGGTAGTCGGCTCGAAGGAACGAGTTCTTCGTGGGGTGACCGACCACCAGGAGCGTGCCGCCGTAGGAGTCCACGGCCGCCTTCAGGCGATCGAACTGAACCATCGTCGCGTCGAGTTCGGTGGCGGTCTGCGCCGCGGCCAACGGCTTGTGGGCAGAGAGGTCGCCGAGCAGGACGCCGCCCTTGCCGATGACAACGCCATTCATCTCGACCTTGCCCAGTCCCCGCAGGTTGAGTTGCGCGTAGCTGCGCACCCAGGTGTCGCGTCCGAGGAACTGGTCGCTCAGGTAGGTCTCGACCTTGCGCCCGTATTCACCGGTGACCAGGTCGGCCCACGCCACGGCCGGCCGCTGGGCGAGCGTCCGCTGCTCGAGGGTCGATGAACCGCGGTCCGCGCGCAGGAGGCCGCCGACGCCAAGCGCAACCGCGATCCCGAAGAAGATCGCGACGTAGAGGCCCTGTTCCCATCTCTCGCTCACGGTGACCATCCTAGAACTTGAAGTAGAGGAACGGTGCGAAGGTCGTGCTCACGATGTAGGCGATCGAGACGACCAGCAACGCGCCGGACACCGCGAGCACGCCGAGCCGTGCGACGTTCTGTGCGACCGTCGATCGGTCCGAGCGCTCCCAGAGTGTCCGGGCGAACGGTACGAGCGGCAGCGATGCAACCAGTCCGACCACGAGCTCGAAACGGTACTGGCTCAGGTAGTACAGCGCGCGGGGGTCGACCAGGGCCCGGCCGCCGAGGCCGGCCATCACGCCCAGGTATGCGAACGCACCGCCCATCGTCTCCGACTTGAAGATCACCCAACCGACGACCACGGCAAGCATCGTGAGGGCGTGCCGCACGGGCCGCCAGACGCGGTCCGCGGCGGCGCCGACCACGAACTTCTCGATCGCCATCAGCACGCCGTAGTACACGCCCCAGAGCACGAACGACCAGGTCGCGCCGTGCCAGAGGCCCGTGAGCGCCCACACGATCAGGATGTTGCGAAGGTTGACCAGCTTGGTGACCCGGTTGCCACCGAGCGGGATGTACACGTACTCCCGGAACCAGGTGCCCAGCGACATGTGCCATCTGCGCCAGAACTCCGTGACCGACTGCGACACGTAGGGGTAGTTGAAGTTCTCGGGCAACTTGAACCCGAACATGCGTCCGACACCGATCGCCATGTCCGAGTAGCCGGAGAAGTCGAAGTAGATCTGGCCGGTGAACGCGAGCGCGCCGAGCCAAGCTCCGACCACCGAGAGCTGCGCGGTCGGCGTGGCGAAGATCGTGGTCGACATCGTGCCGAGCGCCCCCGCGATGAGCGCCTTCTTGGCGAGGCCGACGATGAACCGGCGAGCGCCCATCGCCACGTTCTCGAGGCTCTCTCCGCGGTCGCGGATCTGCGCGTGGAAGTCGCTGTAGCGAACGATCGGACCCGCAAGAATCGTGGCAAACAGTCCCATGTAGAGCGCGACGTCGAGCGGGTTGCGCTGCACGGGAGCGCGGCCGCGATACACGTCCACGAGGTAGCTCAGCCCCTCGAAGGTGAAGAACGACACCCCTATCGGCATGATCAGCGACGGGATGGGCAGATGCAGGCCACCGACCGCGTTCGCGGAGCTCGCCAGGAACCCGAGGTACTTGAAGGACGCCAGGAGCGCCACGTTCGCGACGACGCCCGCTACAAGCGCGGTCTTCGCACCTGCGGGCCGCCCGCCCGAGCGCAGCGAGTCGATCGCCATCCCGCACGCGTAGTTCACGGTGATGGAGATGGCCAGGACCAGCAGGGAGTTGAGCCCGCCATAGGCGTAGAAGACGGCGCTCGCCGCCAGCAGCACTCCGTTGCGGCCGCGACGGCCCGGCACGGCGAAGTAGACCCCCGCCGCGAGCGGCAGGAACGCGAACAAGAAGGTCACGCTATTGAAGGGCACACAGACCTCCGAATCGTGCTCCACAACTATGGTTCGCGCGCCGCAGCGGCGAGGCGGTCATTCACCCGCGGAGCGCCTTCGCTGCGCAGCGAGCGCCTACTTGAAGGTGAACTTAAGATTCCCGGGCAGACCGTAGAACAGGTTGAAACGGTAGTCCAGCGGATACCAGAGCGGGTCGGGTGCGTGGACGTAGCCCGGGAACGGCAGCTTCTTCGTTGCGATGCGCGTCTGCCCGGTCGCTGCCTGGCCCCTGATCGCCTCGAGCCTCGTGCTCGCCGCCGAACTGACGCTGGCGTAGATGAAGATGTTCGTTGCGAGAAGGACCAGCGACACCAGCGCGAAGAAGACCGTGGACCACGAAGTGTAGCGACCACCCGCCAGGTCAGCCACGTTCCTCGAGAACACGGCGACGATCACGAGCATGAGAAGGTACGTCGGCAGGAAGCACCGAGGGCCGATCGGATCGACGATCGCCAGCGGCGCGATGAGTACGACGACCGAGAGGGCGGCCACCCAGACGATCAGCCGGTCGCGAGCGCCCGGCAGCAGAGTGCTCGCCGTCAGGAGGATCGCGGCCAGGAGAAGCATCGCCCCCGCTCCGCTGAGGCTCCGGAAGACCAACCGACGGGAGAGGTCCTGGGCCGCGACCATCATCAGGAAGACGCCCCCGCAGGCGAGCCCGAACGGCAGGTAGCGCCTGCGGCGAGCAGCCGCGCCGCCGTCGGCGGCACGTGCCGCCAAGAGGCAGATCAGCACCACCAGAACAGCGTCCAGTGCCACGTTCTGCGCGATCGCAAGGCCCGCGATCGTGTCCATCACCTTTCCGACCAGCTCCGTGATCGCCGAACCGCCGGCGCTCGTCCTGATCACCTGGTACGCAGGATCCGGAGCCGCCGCGAGGCGGTACGCGCCGTTCGAGAACATCATCAACGCACCGCTGATGAACGACCCGGTCCAACACAGGCCCTCGGCGGAGAAGCGACCGAAACGCCTCCTGTGGGCGATCAGCACGCAGACACTGGCCACCACGAGATAGAGGGTCACGTGCTCCAGGCACAGCGCCGAGACGAACCCCAGGAGCAGCACTCCCGCGTATCCGACGGCGCTCTTCCTGCCCTCGCCTGCCGCCTGCCAGTCCCTCTTCGCCGCACGCAGGTAGATCAACATGAGCAACGCCGCGAGCGCATAGTTCGAGAAGCCCGACAGCCACACGACTCCCTCGCGCCAGAGTCCGAGCGGCATGGCGAGGAACAGGGCGACCGTCACGAGGTACCCCGAACGGCTGCGGTTCTCACTGAGGTCGAGTATCAGGAAGATCGTGAGGGTCACGACGGCGGCCACGGTGATCCGGCTCAAGAAGCCTATCCTGGTCAGCAGAAGGATCGCGAGGTCCCCCACGTACCGCCCGTTGTAGTTCGCGAACAGGGTCTGGAGGCGCTCGATCCCGACAGCGGAGCCCCACGCCCAGTCGTCGCCGCTGTACGGGAACAAGAGCGCGAGTCCGCAGAACGCGACGAAGACGCCCGCGAGGAAGAACCTCTCGAACCTCCTGTCATCGCGCCACAACGCCGACAGCCGCTCCCCCGTCATCGGAAGATCACCTTCCTGTAGAGCACGAAGTTCCAGAGGGTGATGCACACCATCGTGAGGATCTTTGCTGCGACGGATATCACGCCGACGCCGACCAGCGCGGCGATGACGGTCGTCGAGAAGGTCATGTTGAACAGGAAGAGCAGCACGTAGAGCAGGAGACTGCGGCCGACGTGGCCCCGGCTCCCGAAGGTCCAGGAGCGGTTGAGTGCGAAGTTGAGCGCGGTGGCGACCACCACAGCGACAGGATTCGCGAGCAGGACGTTGTGTCCCGACAGCGCGAAGAGCCCTTGGAAGACGACGATCTCGAGCAGCGCGGTGGATCCACCGACGAGCAGATAGCGCCACATGCTCGCCGCGACCGGCGGCACGGAGGCGGCGCTCAGCTCAGCCTGCTCGCCGTCCGCATCGCTACTCATCCGTCCCGGCGCCCTTGATCTCGGAGATGATGAAGCGGGGACGGGCCTTGGTCTCTTCGTAGATCTTGGAGAGGTAGACGCCGATGATCCCCAGATTGACCATGATCAGTCCACCGATGATCAGCAAGAGGATGATGACGGTCGTGAAGCCGCCGACCGCGACTCCCGCGAACTTGTTCCACAGGGTCTCGATCCCGAGCGCGACGGCAAGCACGCAGAACACCGCACCCATGTACGAGATCACGTACAGCGGCACCGAGGTGAACGAAGCGGTGCTGTGTACGGCGTAGGTGACCAACTTCCCGAACGACCACCCGGATCGTCCCTGGAGGCGATCGTCGACGTCGAAGGGGACCTCACAGTGGTTGTAGCCGACCCACGAGGTCATCCCACGGAAGAACGTGTTCGTCTCGTTCAGCCGTCCCCACGCGTCGACCACCCGGCGGTCCAGGAGTTTGAAGTCCGTCGCCTGATTCAGATCGAGGCCCGTCAACGCGCTGAACACCTTGTAGAACGATGCGGCGCCCAACTTGAGGATCGCGGACTGCTTGCCGCGGTCGCGCTTCACTCCCTCGACGACGTCGAAGCCCTCTTCGCGCCACAGACGCACCATCTCGACGATGACCTCGGGCGGATGCTGCAGGTCGGCGTCGATCGTGACGACCGCGTCGCCCTGCGCGAGACCGATCCCCGCGCACAACGCTGCCTCCTTGCCGAAGTTCCGGGACAGATCGGCGATCGTGACCCCGGAGAGGGATGTCGCCAGCCGGGAGAGCTCCCCCCAGGTGCCGTCGGAGGATCCGTCGTTGATCAGAACGAATCCGTGCACGATACCCGCGTCGTTCAGGACCGCGTCCACGCGCCGAACATTCTCGCAGATGTGCGACGCCTCGTTGTAGACGGGCATCACGACGGTGATCGTCGGCGTCGCGGACATCCCCTAGCGCCTCGCAGATTGCGCGGCCGGGTCCGTCCAGTCCTTGCCGATGACGACCATGACCTGCGTGTCGAACGCGTACATGCCGGCTGCAGGGATCACATCGCCGAACCCGAGCGTCTCTCTCGTGAAGTTCGCCTGAGCTTCGAAGCCCTTCTGGTAGACGATCAGCGTGCGCCCGTAGACGTACTGCGTCATGTTGCTCGTCTCCGAGACCTTGAACCCCTGCTTGACCAGGAAGCCCGAGCACTGCTTGCCGAGCCCGGAGACGCCCGCGCCGTTGCGGACCGTGGTCTTGAAGTCGGCGGGCTTGACCGTGCTCGTTGCGGTGGCGGCGCCGCTAGTGGTCGTGGTCTTGGTGGGATCGAGCGGCTCGCCCTTCTTCATGCGGCCGAGCATGGCGTCGAACTTCACCTGGTCGAGCACGACCCACGCGATGCCGTCCATGTACTTGGCGCCGCCCGGAGCGTTGGCCGAGTCGATCTCAGACGACTTCATCCCCTTGAACTGCAGCACGAGGTCGGCCATCTGGGTGGGGGTGAGATCGGTGTCGAGGTTCGAGGCGATCGCGTTGATGATCGAGGACGCCTTGAACATGTTGGACAGCGACAACGCCTGCGAGGCGAGCGCCTTGATGAACGCCTGCTGGTTGCGCATGCGGCCGAAGTCGCCGTCCACGAGCGTGTGGCGGGTGCGCACGAACGTCAGCGCGTGGCGGCCGTCGAGCTTCTGATAGCCCTTCTTGACCGTCGCATAGGCCTTGCCGTACGCGGACGCCTGGGTGTCGTAGATGTCCTGCGGCACGTCGATCCACACGCCGCCGATCGCGTCGACGACGTCACGGAAGCCGTTGAAGTTGAGGTTGACGAAGTGCGAGATCGGCAGGCCGGTGAGTTCCTTGATGGTCTTGATGACCAGGGTCGGCCCGCCCCATGCGGCCGCCGCGTTGATCTTCTGGATGCCGTAGCCCGGGATGTTGACCCGCGAGTCGCGCGGTATCGAGATCATCTGGATCTTCTTGTTCTTGGGGTCGATGCGCGCGACCATGAGCGAATCCGAACGCGCACTGGTCTCTCCCGGACGCGCGTCCGAGCCCATCAGCACCATGTAGAACGGGTCCCCCGGAGGCGCCGCCTGCCCGTCCTGCAGCAGCTTGGCCAGCTCCGGGTCGGAGTTCGATACGGCGTTGATCTTGTTGCCGATGCTGCGGACGTAGAAGACGCCCGCGACCGCCACGCCGACCAGCACAAGGGCGACGATGACGGCGATCGTGACGGCAAGACGCCTGCGCCGACGCCTCGTCGCCGCAGGGTTGATGACCTTGCCCGCGCGGACGCGGCGACGGTTGGTCTGGCGGATGGTCTCGTCCGAGGCAGTGGCCGGATCGAGACGGCTGATGTCGCGCGGGGCCCGGCGGTTCGACGCGGAGGGCTTGCGCCGCTGCGAGCGCTTGGGGCGCGGTGTCTCGTCGTACATGCGTGCCTCTCGGTAGCGTGGCACTCCTCGCCCCCATCAGGTGAACGAGCGCTGCGTTGATAGTCGGAGAGTCAGTATACGGCACGTCCGGAGATACGGCCGACGCGTTGCTGAGCCGTAGCCACGCGCCGCCGGGGCGGTGCCGAACTAACGGCTACCGTGCTCCCAGGCGCTGCCCGGGCGCGACCTCACCGGTGACGCGAGCGGGTGCTCCCATGACGATCGCCAGCGGCGCAACGTCCGCGGTGACCACCGAACCGGCGGCCACGAGCGCGTCGGCGCCGATCTCGACGCCGGGGAGGATGACCGCCCCGCCGCCGATGCGAGCGCCGCGACGGACCGTACAACCTTTGAGGTGCTTGAAGCGCTCGGCTGTCCGGCCGAGGTAGTCGTCGTTGGTGGTGACGACACCGGGGCCGATGAAGCAGTCCTCCTCGACGACCGAATGCGCCGCCACGAAGGCGCCCGGCTGCACGGCGGTGCGCGCACCGATCTCCGTGTCGTTCTCGACGATCGCACCGCGTCCGATCACGACGCCGTCGCCGATGCGACACCGGGCGCCGATCTGCGCGCCGTCCTCGACCTGGCAGCCGGCACCGAGGACGGCGCCCGCCATGAGCACGGTGTGGCTGCCGATCGTGCAGCCCTCCCCTATCTCCACGCCCTTGGGCTCCAGCGCGATGCGCTGTGCGCTGTCCACGGCGCGCTCACCGATCATCGCGAAGTCGGCGACGACGCAGCGTGCCGCGATCACCGCGCCGATGCAGACGGTGACGTGGTCGCCGATGAAGCAGCCGTCACCGATCCGCGCCATCGCGCAGAGGTGGGCGAACGACCCGAGACGCACCGATTCGCCGATGGTGACGCCTTCATCGACGATGGAGAACGGCAGGGGTGCGAACGCCGCCCCTATCTTGGCGGTGGGGTGGACGAGGATGCTCGACATCTAGTCAGCGTCCTTGATGGCGAACATGAGCTCGCCCGAGCATGCGAGCTCGTCGCCGACGTGCGCCCGCGCGGCGCCGAACCCGATCGGCCCGCGCAGCTTGGTGATCTCGCACTCGAGGCGCAGCGTGTCACCGGGGCGCACCTGGCGCTTGAACCGCACCTTGTCGATGCCCGCGAACAGGGCGATACAACCCACGTTCCGGGGAAGCGACAGCAACGCGACCGCGCCGACCTGAGCGCACGCCTCGACGATCAGCACGCCGGGCATCACAGCGTAGTCGGGGAAGTGGCCCGGGACCCAGAACATGTCGGAGGTCACATCGAGGTAGCCGACGGCGGAGACGCCGGGCTCGCACCACTCGATGCGGTCGATGAGCAGGAACGGCTCGCGGTGCGGGATGATCGCCTTGATCTGATCGCGGTCCAGCATGTGCGTCACTCCTTCGCGGAAGGGCCCGGCACGCAGGCCGCGTCGGGGTCGTCAGCGTCGACGCGACGGACATCGGCGCCGAGCGCCCGCAACTTGTCGACGAAGCCCTCGTAGCCGCGATCGATGTGGTGGATCTCGGTCACGACCGTGCACCCGTCGGCCACCAGCCCGGCCACGACGAGCGCCGCACCGCCGCGCAGGTCGGGACTCGCGACGGGCGCTCCGGACAGGCGGGCCACACCGCGGATCAACGCATAGTGACCGTCGATCCTTACGTCGGCGCCCATGCGCGAGATCTCGTCGGCGAAGATGAAGCGGTTCTCGAAGACGTTCTCGGTTATGACGCTCCCGCCGTCGGCGATCGCCATCATCGTCATGAACAGCGACTGAAGGTCGGTCGGGAACCCCGGGAAGGGCAGGGTCTGGATGTCGATGGCACGCAGCGGACCGGTGCGGCTGATCGTCACGCGGTCGGCGCCGCGCTGCAGCGTGCATCCCGCTTGCTCCAGCTTCTGCAGCACCACGTCGAGGTGCGCGGGGTCGAAGCCCGTCACCGTGACGGGTCCCGAGTCGATCGCGCCGGCCATCAGGTAGGTGCCCGCCTCGATACGGTCGCCGACCACCGTGTGGTCGACCGCCGTCAGCGCCTCGACGCCGGTGACCCGGATGACCGGTGAGCCCGCGCCCTCGATCCCGGCTCCCATGCTCGAGAGCATGGTCGCCAGGTCGACGATCTCCGGCTCGCGGGCCGCGTTGTCGATGACCGTCACGCCTTCGCCGAGCACCGAGGCCATAAGGAGGTTCTCGGTGGCGCCCACGCTCGGGAAGTCGAGCACGACGTCGGCGCCGTGCGCGCGGCCCGTCGCATCGATGTAGCCGTGCTCGGTGCTGACCCGCACGCCGAGCTGCTCCAAGCCGCGGATGTGCATGTCGACCTTGCGGGAGCCGATGTTGCAGCCGCCGGGCATCGCGACGTGCGCGCGCCCGAGCCTGCCCACGAGCGCGCCGAGCACGCACGTGGACGCGCGCATGCGCACGACCAGATCGTAGGGGGCCTCGTAGCTGACGAGCGTCGTCGCGTCGATCGTCAGAACGTGGCCGGCGCGCGTGACCACCGCCCCCAGATGCTCGAGGACCTCCGCCATGAGCGCTACATCGCTGATGTCGGGGACGTTGCGCAACGTGGTGACGCCGGGGGCGAGCAGCGCCGCCGCCATCAGCTTCAGCGCCGAGTTCTTGGCGCCGCCGACGCGGACCTCACCGGTGATGGGCCTACCGCCCTGTACGACGATCGCTTCCATGGATGCGTTGACCTCACATGTTCGAATGCCGACAGGGGAGCAGGTGAAAGGGTACCCGAGCCGGACGCGGAGAAACACAAGCGTTCACAACCTGTCAGGCGGAGCGACGATGCCAGTCTACTCATCGGCCCTGTGGCAACACCCCCGCGGTACACGGGGCTGCCCGGGGTGCGCGAAGGCCGGCAGCGCTGCGAGGCAGACCCCGAGAGCGAAGGGCCCGGGAGCACGCGCTCCCGGGCCCTTCGTGAATAAGCGTGCGGAGTGCGGACTCTAGTGCGCCGTCCCGACCGCGATGCGGACCTCGGCCCACCTCAGTTCGCGCTCGAGGTCGTCGTAGCCCTCGTCGCGCGTGCCATGGGGAAGCTCGGCGATGCGGGCCTCCGCCAGCGCCTTAGCCTGCCGGGCACGCTCGACGTCGATCTGGGAAGCGATGATCGCATCGTCCGCGAGGATGATGACCTTGTCCTCGTGGACCTGGATGTAGCCGCCCGAGACCGCGAACCACTCGGTGGTGTCGCCGAACTTGATGCGCACCTCACCGGGCTTCAGCGCGCCGACGAGCGGGGCGTGGAGCGGCAGGACGCCGATCTCGCCGTCGATCGTCGGGACGACCACCATCGCCACCTCGTTGGTGTAGACGATCTGCTCCGGCGTCACGATCTCGACGAGTAGGGTACGGGGCATGGGGCCTACTCCTGCGCCTTCAGCTTCTCGGCCTGCTCGAATGCCTGCTCGATCGTGCCGACGTAGCGGAACGCCTGCTCGGGCAGTGCGTCACACTCGCCCTTCACGATCATGTCGAAGCCGCGGATCGTGTCCTCGAGCTTCACGTACTGACCGGACATGCCGGTGAACTGCTCGGCCACGAAGAACGGCTGCGACAGGAACTGCTGGATCTTGCGGGCGCGCATGACGACGAGCTTCTGCTCTTCGGAGAGCTCGTCCATGCCGAGGATGGCGATGATGTCCTGCAGGTCCTTGTAGGTCTGCAGCACTTCCTGGACGGCGCGGGCGACGCGGTAGTGCTCCTCGCCGACGACGTCGGCCGACAGGGCGCGCGACGTGGAGGCCAGCGGGTCGACGGCCGGGTAGAGACCGAGCTCCGAGATCGAGCGGGAGAGGACGGTCGTGGCGTCGAGGTGGGAGAACGCCGTCGCCGGTGCCGGGTCGGTGAGGTCGTCGGCCGGGACGTAGATCGCCTGGACCGACGTGATCGACCCGCGCTTGGTGGACGTGATGCGCTCCTGGAGCTCACCCATCTCGGTGGCGAGGGTGGGCTGGTAGCCGACCGCGGACGGCATGCGGCCGAGCAGCGCCGAGACCTCAGAGCCCGCCTGCGTGAAGCGGAAGATGTTGTCGATGAACAGCAGGACGTCCTGGCCCTGGTCGCGGAAGTACTCAGCGACCGTGAGGCCCGCCAGTCCGACGCGTAGACGCGCTCCGGGGGGCTCGTTCATCTGCCCGTAGATCAGCGCGGTCTTCTTGATGACGCCCGACTCGCTCATCTCCACGAAGAGGTCGGTGCCCTCACGGGTGCGCTCGCCGACGCCGCAGAACACGGAGGTGCCGCCGTGGGCCATGGCGAGGTTGTTGATGAGCTCCTGGATGATGACGGTCTTGCCGACGCCGGCGCCGCCGAACAGGCCCGTCTTGCCGCCCTTGATGTAGGGCTCGAGCAGGTCGACGACCTTGATGCCGGTCTCGAAGATCTCGGTGGTGGGCTCGAGGTCCTCGTATGCGGGAGCGGCGCGGTGGATGGGGTAGTACGCCTCGATCTCGGGCATCTCTTTCCCGTCGACCGGCTCGCCGAGCACGTTCCAGATGCGGCCGAGGACGCCGGGCCCGACCGGCATCATCATGTTGGCGCCGGTATCGACCGCCTCCATGCCGCGCTGGATGCCGTCGGTGGACGACATGGCGATCGCGCGGACGACGTTGCCCTCGAGGTGCTGTTCGACCTCGGCGGTGACGTCGATCGGCCCGATCGCGGAGGTGGTCTGCACCTTCAGGGCGTTGTAGATCGCAGGCATCGAATCGGGCCCGAACTCCACGTCGAGGACGGGGCCGATGACGCGGACGATGCGTCCGGTGTTCATGGGCGCTTCTTTCTCGTTGACGGTCATCTAGTGCTTCTCCAGCGCTGCAGCGCCGCCGACGATCTCGGCGATCTCGTTGGTGATCGCACCCTGGCGAGCACGGTTGTAGCTGCGGGTGAGCGTGGTGATCATCTCGCTCGCATTGTCGGTAGCCGACTTCATGGCCTTGCGGCGCGCCCCCTGCTCGGAAGCGGCCGACTCGAGCAGCGCACGGTAGATCAGCGTCTCGATGTAGGTCGGCAGCAGACGCTCGAGAACGGCGTCCGCGGAGGGCTCGAACATGTACTCGGGGTTGACCTTGAGGCTGTCGGCGCTCTCCTCGACCACGTCGTGGCGCAACGGCAGCAGGTCGTGGACCTCGGGGACCTGGTCGGCGACGTTCTTGAACCGGTTGAACACGACCTTCACCGCGTCGAACTCGCCCGCGGCGTAGCCGGCGATGACGCGAGCGGCCATCGACCGCGCATCGGCGATCGTGGGCTTGTCGGTCATGTCGCGGTACGTGGCGATCGGCTCGACACCGCGATAGCGGAAGTAGCCGATCGCTTTCTTGCCGACGGCGATGACGTCGGTCTCGGCGCCGCGCTCGTGCTCCTCGCGAATGATGCCTTCCACCAGGCGGAGGATGTTGCTGTTGAACGCCCCGCACAGCCCGCGGTCGGACGAGACGGCGATGACGACGACACGTTCGCGCACCTCGTGCTCCTCCAGCAGCGGATGGGTGGCGCCCTGCACGAAGCGGGCGACATTGCGCAGGACCTCCATCATCGACAGCGCATAGGGGCGCGCCGACTCGATGCGGTCCTGGGCCCTGCGGATCTTCGCCGTCGCGACCATCTCCATGGTGCGGGTGATCTGCATCGTGGATGCCGTGGACGTGATCCGGTTCTTTATGTCGCGGAGGTTGGCCATCTTCTGTCGCTTACCCCTGGTCCGGCCGGCCGGCGGCGAACTCGTCGAGCGCCGAGCGCAGCTTGGCCTCGGTGTCCGGCGAGATGAGCTTCTCGTCCTTGATCGCTGCGCCGATCTCGGGATAGGCGCTGTCCACGAAACCGATGAACTCGTCGCGGAACGCGACGACTCCCCCGACCGGGCAGCTGTCCAGATAGCCCTTGGTGCCGGCGAAGATCGCCATGACCTGACGCTCGACGGGCATCGGCACGTAGCGGCCCTGCTTCAGCAGCTCCACGAGTCGTGCGCCGCGCGCGAGCGTGTTCTGCGTGGCCTTGTCCAGGTCGGAGCCGAACTGCGCGAACGCCGCCATCTCACGGTACGAGGCGAGGTCGAGGCGCAAGCTGCCGGCGACCTGCTTCATAGCCTTGATCTGCGCGCTGCCTCCGACGCGCGACACCGAGATGCCGACGTTGACGGCGGGACGGACGCCCTGGAAGAACAGGTCGGACTGCAGGAAGATCTGACCGTCCGTGATCGAGATGACGTTGGTCGGGATGTAGGCCGACACGTCGCCGGCCTGGGTCTCGATGATCGGCAGGGCGGTCAGCGAACCGGCGCCCAACTCGTCGTTCATCTTGACGGCGCGCTCCAGCAGGCGGGAGTGCAGGTAGAACACGTCGCCCGGGTACGCCTCGCGGCCCGGCGGGCGGCGAAGGTTGAGCGACATCTCGCGGTAGGCGACGGCCTGCTTGGACAGATCGTCGTAGACGACCAGGACCGCGCGGCCCGGGTTGTCCTTTCCGGCGGGCTTGCCGTCCGCGCCCGTGTACATGAAGTGCTCGCCCATCGCGCAGCCGGACATCGGGGCGATGTACTGCAGCGGCGCGGGGTCGGAGGCGGCGGCAGAGACGACGATGGTGTAGTCCATCGCGCCGTACTCCTCGAGGGTCTGGACGACGCCCGCCACGGTGGAAGCCTTCTGGCCGACCGCGACGTAGATGCAGACGACGTCGTTGCCCTTCTGGTTGACTATCGCGTCGATGGCGACGGCGGTCTTGCCCGTCTGCCGGTCGCCGATGATCAGCTCGCGCTGGCCGCGACCGATCGGGATCATCGAGTCGATGGCCATGATGCCGGTCTGCAGAGGCTCGTGGACGCCCTTGCGCTCGATGACGCCCGGCGCGCGGAACTCCAGCGGGCGGGTGCCCTCGGGGGTGATGGCGCCCCGGCCGTCGATCGGCTGGCCGAGCGGGTCGACGACCCGGCCCAGGAAGCCCTTGCCGGACGGGACCTGGACGACGTGCCCGGTCGTGCGGACCGAGTCGTTCTCCTTGATGAGCGAGGTCTCGCCCAACAGCACGGCGCCGACCTCGGTCTCGTCGAGGTTGAGAGCCATGCCCATGACGATGTGGCCGCCCTCGCCGACGAACTCGAGGAGCTCGCCGGCCATGGCGCCCTTCAGGCCGTCGACGTGCGCGATGCCGTCGCCGAGCTTGATGACGGTGCCGACGTCACGAACGTCCACCGATGCGGTGAACGACGCGAGCTGCGCCTTGAGTACGTCGTTGATCCGTGCCGCGGTGATGTCAGTCACCTACGCCTCGCCTCCCTGGGTGGTCGCGAGCGCGCGGCGCATGTCTTCGAGCTGCGACGCGACGCTGCCGTCGAGCACGCGGCCCGCGACCTTGATGACGACGCCGCCCAGGATCGACGCGTCCACGGTCTCGCGGAGCGAGACCGGACGGCCGAGGGAGGCGATGAGTTTCTCGGTCAAAGACGCGCGGAGCGCGTCGTCAAGCGGCACGGCAGTCGTGACCTCGGCCACGACGATGCCGCGCTCCTTCTCCGCGATCTCGCCGAAGGTGCGGGCGACGTCGCCGAGCAGTTCGGTGTGGCCACGCTCGACGAGCAGCGTCACGAAAGCGAGCGCCTCGGGCGTGACGGCCTCACCGAAGATGTCGCGCAGCACGCCGCGCTTCGTCTCAGCGGGCACGGACGCGTCGGTGAGCGCCGCGCGCAGGTCGAGGCTGCCCCGCACCGCGTCGGCGGCGGAGGCCAGCCCCTGATCGGTCTCGTCGACCGAGTCGGAGAGCGTGGCGAGCTCGAAGAGCGTGCGCGCGTAGGCCGAGGCCACGTCGCTAGTTCTCATTGAGGCTTCCCACCTCGGCGACGTACTTCTCGATCAGTGCGGCGTGATCGGAGGCCGAGAGCGTCGATCCGATGATGCGGCCGGCGACGGCCACGGACAGCTCGGCGACCGACGCCTGGAGCTCGGCGAGCGCGATGCGCTTCTCGCCCTGGATCTCCTCGCGGGCACGAGCCAGGATGGCCTCGCGCTCCTCGTTGGCCTTCGCGACGATCTCGTCCTTCATCGACTCGGCGATCTTGCGGCCCTGCTCGATGACGCGGTTCGACTCGAGCCGTGCCTCGGCGAGCTGCTCCTTGTACTCGTTCAGCAGCCGCTCGGCTTCGACGCGGGTCTCCTCGGCCTTCTCCAGCGAGTCTTTGATCTTCTCAGCGCGCTCGTCGAGCATGTTCGTGATCGGCGGAAGCGCGAGCTTCCACATGAGCAGGAACAGCACGCCGAACGACAGGAGCGAGACCCAGACCTCGGACCAGATCGGGATGATCTTGTCCATCGATTCTCCCTTCCGACAGGCAACCGCCTGAACTGATGCTTACTTGGCGGCCTGCAGGACGAAGGCGAGGACGAAGCCGAGCAGTGCGATGGCCTCAGCCAGCGCCATACCGATGAACATGGTCGTCTGGATCTTGTTGGCCATCTCAGGCTGGCGTGCCATACCCTCGATCGCCTTGCCGGCCACGAAACCTACGCCGATGCCGGGGCCGATGGCGCCGAGACCGAATGCAAGACCGGCACCGAGAACGCTCAGAGAACCGCCCACTGTTCCTCCTTCGAATATGACCGGGACCACTTCGATGTGACCCGGACCTTCACGCTTTCAACGGACACGCCGGCCACCCGTGGCCGACGACCAGAACCTGAAGACCTAGTGCTCTCCCGCGTGTAGCGCGCCACTGATGTACACGGCGGTCAGGATCGCGAAGACGTACGCCTGGATGAAGGCGACGAAGACCTCGAACGCGTACATGACGATCTGCATGAGCAGCGACAGCGAGCCGACCACGACGCCGACCAGGGTGATGTCCTTGGCGACCATCAGGACGAAGATGCCGAAGACGCCGAGCACGATGTGGCCCGCGTACATGTTGGCGTAGAGACGCACACCCAGAGTGAACGGCCGCAGGAAGTGGCTGATGATCTCGAGGGGATAGATGAGCGGGACCAGCCACCACGGCGTACCCGAGGGCAGGAAGCTCTTCATGTAGCCCACGAAGCCGCTCTTCTTGAACCCGATCCAGTTGTAGATCACGAAGACCATGATGCCCCACCCGAAGGTGGTCCCCAGCGTGCCGGTACCGGGCTTCACGCCCGGGATCAGGCCGAGGAAGTTGTTGAAGAGCACCGCGAAGAACACCGTGACGATGAAGGGCAGGAACTTGACGCCCTCCGACCCCATGACGTCGACCACGATGTTGTTGCGGACGAACTCCACGCCCCACTCGCCGATGTTGCCGACGCCCTTGGGAACCAGCGACATCTTCTTCGAGACCACGAAGAAGAAGATGGCCGTGAGCGCGATGGCGATGATCAGGAAGAAGCTGTAGTTCGTGAGCACCGCCGCATTCTTGGCGAGCTCCTGCCCCGGAGCGGCACCCTGGCCGAAGACGGCGAAGGGGTTCAACTCCTCGAGCAGTTTGGTGACTTCGGGACCCAGGTTCTCCACGGGTACGGACTACCTCCTGTAGGGTCGAAGACCGTGCATTGCTACTTCGCGCGGAACAGAGCCACGAGCGCCGGCACGAGGAACCCGGCGATCATCCCGAGACCGAACGGGGTCAGCCCCGCGCGCACGTACAGGTAGTACAGGAGCAGGCCGACGAATCCGGCTACCATGCCGAGCACCATCAGGACCACAGCGCGTACCGCGCCAAGTTCGAGGGTCTCCGGGGTGAACATACCCACGCCCGCCCGGGTGAGAGCGAGCATCGAGACGCCGAGGGCGACGCCGACCAGGGATGCAACAACGGTATTGCCGAGGAATGTGACGATCCCGGTGGTTGCAGCGCCCAGTGTCCCTACGCCCCTTCGACTCGCATCCGTTCTCACCGCTTGCGCCCCGACGGACCAGCCCGGGACGTATGCGACGCGGAACGGCGCGAGGAGGATCGCGTGCCGGCCGGAGAGCGGCCGAGCGCGCAGCGCCATAGGTGTCGCTCCGCGACCCGGGGGGTGTCGTCGGAAGCGTTCGCCATGCTACACCATCGAGGCGGCCCGACAAATACCGGAATCGCCGAGATCCTCGACCGGTTCGCCCGACCTACGCCTCGTCGCCGTGGACGCGCGCCTGCTCGAACAACCCGAGCCATGACGCCATGAGCGCTGAGAGCCCCGCCAACACCAGGAATACGACGATGCGCACGCCGATCGGCACGTGGCGCATCGAGTAGCCGCCCGCCGCGAGCGCAGCGGACCACGCGTAGATGGTCAGGACCGTCTGCCGCTGGCTGAAACCGCGGTGGAGCAGCCGATGGTGGATGTGGCCGTTGTCGGCCTCCTGGATCGGCCTCCCGCTGCGCCAGCGCCGGATGATGGCGCTCGCGGTGTCGAAGACGGGGACGCCGATGACGAGCAGCGGGGCGACGAGCGTGATGGCCGCGGCCGACTTCATGACGCCGAGCAGCGACATGCACCCCAGCGCGAACCCGATGAACAGCGCTCCCGAGTCGCCCATGATGATCGACGCAGGGTTGAAGTTGTAGCGCAGGAAGCCCGCGCACGCGCCGATGAGCGCCACCGCGAGCACGGCCGCGACGAACTGGTTCATGTCGATGGCGAGCAGCAGGAAGCTCACTGCGGCGATCCCCGCGACGCCCGCCGCGAGCCCGTCGAGCCCGTCGATGAGGTTGAAGACGTTGGCGAACGCCACGATCCACACCAGCGTGACCGGGTAGCTGAGCAGCCCCAGCTGGAACAGCCCGCCCCCCAGGGGGTTGCCGATGAACTCCATCCGCAGCCCCGCGGCGATCGGCACTGCCGCAGCGAGCACCTGTCCGGCGAGCTTCATGCCGGGGGTGAGACCCTTGAGGTCATCGACAAGACCGACGACGAAGATCAGCGCGCAACCCGCGAGCGCGCCCATCAGCGGGTAGTCGCCGGGCGACATGACCGGCGCCCACCACCCTGCCGACCCTCCCACGGACTCGACGACCAGCGCAGCGGTGAAGCCGACGAAGATCCCTATCCCGCCCAGGCGCGGCACGGCCTTCACGTGCACCTTGCGGCCTCCGGGGCGGTCTACCAGCGATGCGCGGATGCTCAGCTCGCGGACGATGGGCGTGGCTATCAGCGTCGCCGCGAGGGCGACGACGGCCAGGATCAGGTAGTGGGTCATCACGAGGTCAGCGCCGGCCTTCTACTCGGCTGTGGGCTCGTACAGGCGCCGCGCGACACCCGACTCGGCCAGCATCTCCTCGGAGAGCGGGTCGGGATACGCATCGCCGTACACGATCTCCGTCATCCCGGCGTTGATCAGGATCTTTGCGCACTGGACGCACGGCTGATGGGTCGTATAGATCATGGCGCCGTCGATGGCCACTCCGTAGAGGGCGGCCTGGACCACGGCGTTCTGCTCGGCGTGGATCCCGCGGCACAGCTCGTGGTGCGAGCCGGACGCGATACCCAGCTGCTCGCGCAGGCACCCGACCTCCTCGCAGTGCGAGATGCCTTTCGGGGTGCCGTTGTAGCCGGTTGCCAGGATGCGGCGGTCCTTGACGATGATCGCGCCACAGGCGCGCCGCAGGCAGGTGGACCGCGTGGCCACCTGCCGCGTGATGGTCATGAAGTAGTCGTCCCAGGGCGGGCGCTGGATCGGCATCGGCGCTACATCGTCCCGAACAGGCGGTCACCGGCGTCGCCGAGGCCCGGCACGATGTAGCCATGGCTGTTCAGATGGCTGTCGACGGCGCAGACGTACACCTTCACGTCCGGGTCGGCGGCGGTGACGGCGGCGATGCCCTCGGGCGCGGCGATGATCGACAGCAGCCGGACGGATTTGGCGCCGCGCTGGCGCAGGAAGCCGATGGCCGCGGCGGCCGAGCCTCCGGTCGCGAGCATGGGGTCGACGATCATCACGTCGCGCTCCCCGATGTCCTCGGGGAGCTTGCAGTAGTACTCGACCGGCTGCAGCGTCTGCGGGTCGCGGTACAGGCCGATGTGCCCGATCTTGGCCGCGGGGATGAGCGAGAGGATGCCGTCGACCATGCCGAGGCCGGCACGCAGGATCGGCACTATGGCGACCTTCTTTCCCGCGAGCACCTTGGTGGACGTCTCGCAGATCGGCGTGGTGACGGTCGACTCGGCGAGCTGGAACTCGCGCGTGGCCTCGTAGGCCATCAGCTGCGCCAGCTCGCTGACCAGCTCGCGGAACTCCTTAGGGCCCGTTCGGATATCACGCAACACCGAGAGCTTGTGCTGGACGAGCGGATGGTCGACCACCATGACGTTCGGCGCGTGCTTCATCTCTCATCTCCTCGCGGACGCACTCAGGCGCCCGCTCCGCGGTGGGTACGGGCCCTACAACTCCGGGTAGAGCGGGTGGCTCTCGGTCAATTCGTGCACGGCGCCGCGAACCTCGGCGAGCACCGCTTTGTTGTCGCGATTGAAGATCGCGCGGGCGACGAGCTCTCCCACCAGCCGCGCGTCGGCCTCGTCGAACCCGCGCGTCGTGATCGCCGGGGAGCCGATGCGGATCCCGCTCGTCACGAAGGGCGACTGCGGGTCGTTGGGGATGGCGTTCTTGTTGGTGGTGATACCGCAGTCCTCGAGCAGGCGCTCGGCGTCCTTGCCGGTGATGCCGGCGGGCGTCAGGTCGACGAGCATGAGGTGGTTGTCGGTACCGCCGGAGACCAGGCGCAGGCCGGCGTCGACCATGGCCTCCCCCATCACCCGCGCGTTGACGACCACCTGGTCGATGTAGGTCGTGAACTCGGGCCGCATCGCCTCGCCGAACGCGACCGCCTTGGCCGCGATGATGTGCTCGAGCGGGCCGCCCTGCAGGCCGGGGAAGACCGCCTTGTCGATCGCCTTGGCGTGCTCCTCCTTGCACAGGATGAAACCGGAGCGCGGGCCGCGGAGCGTCTTATGGGAGGTCGACGTGACGAAGTCGGCGTGAGGTACGGGCGAAGGATGCGCGCCCGTGGCCACGAGGCCGGCGATGTGCGCCATGTCGACCATCAGGTAGGCGCCGACCGACTTGGCGATCGCCGCGAAGCGCTCGAAGTCGATCACGCGGGGGTAGGCGCTCGCGCCGGCGATGATCATCTTCGGCTGGTGCTCCTTGGCGAGCCGCTCCACCTCGTCGTAGTCGATGCGCTCGGTGGCGGGATCGAGCCCGTAGGCGGCGATGTCGAACCACTTGCCGGAGAAGTTCACGGGGCTGCCGTGCGTGAGGTGGCCGCCGTGGGCGAGGCTCATGCCCAGCACCTTCTCGCCGGGGTTGAGCGCCGCGAAGTAGACGGCCATGTTGGCCTGCGCGCCCGCGTGCGGCTGGACGTTGGCGTGCTCCGCGCCGAACAGCTCACAGACGCGGTCGCGGGCCAGGTTCTCGACGACGTCGACCTTCTCGCAGCCGCCGTAGTAGCGCTTGCCCGGCAACCCCTCGGCGTACTTGTTCGTGAGGACGGTCCCCGCCGCCTCGAGCACCGCAAGGGACGTGAAGTTCTCGGACGCGATGAGTTCGACGGTGGAGCGCTGGCGCGCCAGCTCGGCGTCGCAGGCCGCGGCGACCTCGGGGTCGGCTGCGGCAAGGAATCGGAATGACATGGCGGGGCCTTTCGCTTCGGTGAGGGTCGACGTCAGTGCTGGCACTCCATGGCGGAGATCTGGTCTATGCGGTTCTGGTGACGCCCGCCCTCGAAAGCGGCGGCGAGGAACGCGTCCACGATGGCGAAGGCGGTGTCCTCACCGATCGAGCGGCCCGCCAGCGTCACGACGTTCGCGTCGTTGTGGCGGCGCGACATCTCGGCGAACGCGACGTCGTTGACCTGGACCGCGCGCACGCCGCGCACCTTGTTGGCCGCGATCGCCATGCCCAGGCCGGTCCCGCACACGAGCACACCCGATTCCGCGACCCCTGAAGCGACGTCGCCGGCTACGGCGCCCGCGATCAGCGGATAGTCGACGGAGTCGGTCGAGTGGGCGCCGACGTCGGTGACGTCATGCCCGGAGGCGATCAGGTGGGCCTTCACGGCCTCCTTGAGCGGGAAACCCGCATGGTCCGCGCCGATGGTGATGCGCACGCGTCGACTCCTGCCCGTGACCTCGCCTGTCCGCGCCACCCGTCGGGCGGCCGCGGTATCGCCGATTGTACCGCGACGGGGCGCCCTGCTTGAGGGCGCCCCGTCGTCGATCTCGAAGCCTAGCGCGCCGGCTCTACTCGGCCGCCGCCACCGAGGCGATCTCGTCGGCCGGTATCGCACCGTCGCGGACGATCATGGGCTCCGCGGCCGTGCAGTCGACGACGGTCGAGTGGATCCCGTGCTTGGTCTCCCCGCCGTCAAGCGTGAGATCGGCGGCCGCGACGATACGCGACTCGATCTCGTCGAACGAGCCGGGCGCGCGCTTGCCCGAGGTGTTGGCGGATGTCGTGATGATGGGGCCGCCGCTCGCGCGGATCAGCTCCTGCACCACCTCGTGGTCCGGGCAGCGCAGGGCGACCGTGCCGCGGGAGTCGCGGAAGTCCTTGCCGACGCGGTCGGATGCGTGCACGACGAGCGTGAGCGCCCCGGGCCAGAAGTGCTGAGCGAGCCGGTGCGCGTACTCCGGCACGTCGACGCCGTACGTGTCGAGGGCGTCTTCGGTCTCGACGAGCCACGGGAGAGGCTTCGAGGCCGGGCGCATCTTGATGTCGACGATCTCCTGCGGTCCGATGCATGAACTCGCAGCGGCTCCGATGCCGTACACGGTCTCGGTCGGGAACACTACGATCCCGCCGTCCCGGAGCACCGCAGCCGCCAGGTTTATGGCTTCTGCAGAGGGCGCCTCCGGGTCGATATGGATGACCTTGCTCATCGCAATCAAGCCTCCCGTCTTGTGCCGAACGCGATGCGGTCACGGCCGGTCAGGTCGTGCCGAACTCCGACTCTTTCATACCACGAAGTCATGAGCTCCGCAGCGTCTTTCACCCGCGAAGTGTCGGTCTCCATCGCCAGAAGGCCGCCGGGCCGCAACCACTCCCGCGATTCCTCGACGATCCTTCGCACCGTGTCGAGCCCGTCGGCTCCCCCGTCGAGCGCGATACGCGGTTCGCGCGAGGCGACCTCGGCGGGCAACGCGACCAGATCGGCGGTGGGGATGTAGGGCGGGTTCGATACGACGACGTCCACGCGCCCGCGAAGACCGGCGGGCAGCGAGGCGAACAGGTCACCCACGGTGACCGACACGCGATCGGACACTCCGGCACGTTCCGCGTTCAGAACGGCGACCTCGGCGGTCTGAGGGACGATCTCGGTCGCGTGCACGCGCGCGCCCGCGCGCTCGTACGCGGTCGAGACCGCCACCGCGCCCGATCCGGTGCACAGATCGACGACCACCGGCTCGGCGACGCCGGAGGCATCGAGGAACTCGAGCACGGAGTCGACGAGGACCTCGGTCTCGGGACGGGGGATGAACACGCCCGGGCGCACCTGCAGCACGAGGTGACGGAAGGGCATCTCGCCCGTCACGTACTGCAGCGGCTCTCCCGCCGCGCGACGCTCGATCCCGGCGCGGAACGCCGCGCGCTCAACGGGCGTGAGCGGGCGGTCATGGTGCGCGTAGAGCTCGATGCGCGAGAGGCCCGTCGCCGCCGACAGCAGCCATTCGGCGCTGCGGCGCGGGGACTCGACCTCCTTGCGCGTGAGGTAGTCGACCGTCCAGGACATCGCGTCGGCGACCGTCCAGGTGCGCTCGTCGCGCCGCGCCCCCGTGTCGCCGCCCGCTGCCGGCATCGTCAGACGACCGCGTTCAGACGCTCGGCGCGGTCGGCCGCGACCAGGCCCTCGACCAGCGGGTCGAGGGCGCCGGCCATCACGCCGGGGATGTTGTGGACGGTCAGCCCGATGCGGTGGTCGGTGATCCGGTCCTGCGGGTAGTTGTAGGTGCGGATCTTCTCGGCGCGGTCGCCCGAACCGATCTGGCTGCGACGCGTCGCGCCCTGCTCCGCCTGCTGCTTCTCGAGCTGCACCTCGTAGAGGCGGGCGCGCAGCACGCGCATGGCCGCCTCCTTGTTCTGCAACTGGCTCTTCTGGTTCTGCGACTGGACGACGGTGCCGGTCGGCAGGTGGGTGATCCGCACCGCCGAGTCGGTCGTGTTGACCGACTGCCCGCCGGGGCCCGAGGAGCGGTACACGTCGACCCGCAGGTCGCTCATGTTCATCTCGACCTCGACCTCGTCGACCTCGGGAAGGATCGCGACCGTCGCGGTCGAGGTATGGATCCGGCCCTGCGCCTCGGTCGCGGGTACACGCTGCACGCGATGCACGCCCGACTCGAACTTCATCTTCGAGTAGACCTTGTCGCCGCGGATGCGGAACGAGACCTCCTTGAAGCCGCCGGTCTCCGACTCGCTGGAGTCGATCTCCTCGTACTTCCACTTCTGGAGATCGGCGTAGCGCAGGTACATGCGGTAGAGGTCGCCCGCGAACAGCGCCGCCTCGTCGCCGCCGGCACCCGCCCGGATCTCGACGATGATGTCCTTGTCGTCGTTGGGGTCGCCGGGGAGCATCATGACCTTGAGCTCCTCCTCGAACGCGGGGAGCGTCTCCTCGATGGCCTTCATCTCGGAGGCGGCCATCTCCTTGATCTCAGGGTCGGTCTCCGCCTTGAGCATCTCCTTGGCCTCGTCGAGCCCGTCGAGCGCGGCGAGGTACTCGCGCGCCTTCTCGGCCAGCGGCTGCCGTGCGCGGTGCTCCTTGGCGAGCCGCGCGTACTCCTTCTGGTCCGACATCAGGGCCGGATCGGCCAGGCGGTCGCTGAGGTCGTCGTAGGAGGCAAGTATCGAAGTGAGTTTCTCGCGCATGGTGGGGTTCCTTCTTAGCTGATGGCGGGCGCGGCGCCGGTCTGCACCTCGGCCCGGGCGTCGCGCGCGGCCACGGCCAGGAGCGCCGCAACCGCCACTTCGACCATGCCGTCGTCCGGCTCGCGGGTGGTCAGGCGCTGCAGCTGCATGCCCGGCCACAGCAGCACCTTCACGAACGGGTTCTCGGAGTGGCTGCCCGCCCACTTGACGGTGATCTCGTAGGCCAGTCCGGCCACGACCGGCAGCAGCACGATGCGGCTGATGATGTTGAAAGCGATGATCGCGGCGGGAGCGGCGATGCCCCACCAACCCATGACGACCTTGCCCGGGAGCAGTGAGAACACCGCGATCGAGACGAGCATCACCATGAGCAGGAACGCCGTGCCGCACCGGACGTGAAGCGTGTCGTAGCGCTGGATGTAGCGCGGCTGCAGCGGGATGCCGTGCTCGAACGCGTGGATCGACTTGTGCTCGGCGCCGTGATAGGCGAACACGCGGCGGATGTCGGGCATGAAGCCGACACCCCAGATGTAGGCCAGGAACACGGCGAGGCGCAACACGCCGTCGACGATGTTCCACAGGTACGGATGCGTCACCGAGCTCGTCACCAGGTTGGTGAGCAGAGCCGGCGCGATGATGAACGCCACAACCGACAGCCCGACGCCGATCACCATCGTCCAGCCGATCTCGGTCGGGGTGAGTTGCTCCTCCTCGGTCGCGCCGGCGAGGGACGCCGCGACGCCGAACGCCTTGAGGGAGAGTGCGAGGGTCTCGTACATCGCCCAGACGCCGCGGGCGACCGGCCACACGCGCCAGCCGCGACGGTTCTTCGGCGGCAGGTCGTGCTCCTCGAGGTGGATCGAGCCGTCCGACGTGCGAACGGCAACGGCCCACGCGGTCTTGCCGCGCATCATGATGCCCTCGATGAGCGCCTGGCCGCCGATGTGCGTGTGCGCCACGGGCGCGGAGAACCTGCGCTCGATCTCGGCCTCGTCGAGCTCCGGTTCGGCGGGAGCGTCGGGGACCTCGGTCGGCTCGGCGGAGTCGATCGGCTCGGCGTCGATAGGCGTTGCGGTCTCGTCAGTCACGTTTGGGCGCCTTCGGGTAGGGGTCTCCGCACGTCATCTTGCCTTCGCCACACGGGCCGCGGCGGCACGACGCGCCGGCGTCCATGAAGATGTAGGGCGCCGTGGGCTCGGCCAGGGCGAGCATCGCCAAAGCGACCTCGCGGATCTCCCACTGCGCGCGCCTGCAACACCTGAGTTCGAAGAAGTGGAGCAGCTCGCGGACGTTCATGGTGACGACGATCTTGGTCTCCATGGCGTTGGGGAGCAGGTACCGGGCGTCCTCCGCCGGCACTCCGGCGTCGAGCTGCGCGCGATACGCCTCGAAGGCCGCGGCGCACGCGTCATCGAAGGCGGCGCGGGTCACCTGGTCAGCGGCGATGGACGGCGGCACGACGAAGACCGGCTCGCTGTCGTAGGCGACGTAGCGCTGCGACTGCTGGTTGTAGCTCGCCAGGCGGTGGCGTACCAGTTGGTGGGTCATCGCGCGCGACACCCCGTCGATCGCGAACGTGTAGCTCGCGTGCTCCAGGGTGGAGGTGTGACCGGAGGAGATGACCGTCTTGAGCACCCGGTGCACGGCTTCGTCGGTCATGTGCTCGAGCAGTTCGGCCGCCCCGACCGGGGAGTAGCACAGCCGCGCCGACGCGGCGATCGCGCGCTGCGGGTCGGGAGTGTGGTAGAGCAGCCGGACGTCCATGGTCATCTGTGCCTTCATACGAGATGGGAGACGAGACCTTGAGCGGTCCCGTCTCCCATCATAGCGTTCGAGTGGAACGTGCTACTCGGCTGCGTCCTCGGTGACGGCCTCCTCGACGGGGGCCTCCTCGACGACGGCCTCGTCAGCAACGGCCTCTTCGACGACGGCCTTCGGGGCGCGGGCAGCGGCCTTCTCGGCCTCTTCGGCCTCGGCACGCTCGCGGATCTCGCGGGCCTGACGGGCGACGATGACCGACTCCTCGTGAGCGACACGACGAGCCTCCTTGGCCGCCGCCTCCTTCTGCACGACGGTCTCCGCCGATGCGCCGAACTTATCCGCGAAGCGCTGGACGCGGCCACCGGTGTCGACGAACTTCTGCTGGCCCGTGTAGAACGGGTGGCAGAGGTCGCAGAGCTCGATGCGCAGCGTCGGTGAGGTGGAGCGGGTGACGAACTCGTTGCCACAGGAGCAGTGCACCGTGGCCTCGACGTAATCGGGATGGATGCCTTCACGCATGTGTATCTACCTCCGGGTCAAGGGTGCGCACGGTTTCCGACCGGGCGCGGGACAGCCGGAGGATAGTAGCACGCGGGGTGCACGCGCGGCAAACCCCAAGAACGCGCGGCGGAGGCCCCGCGACCTGCGCCGCACCGCGGATCCGACCCCTGCGATTCGCGTTTCCGCCGCTCAGCGGCTATACTGCCCCGACGCGCGTCGACGACCCGGCGCGTGAGACCACCCAAGACCCGGTCGTTCCTCACTCACCTTCGGTTGGCTGACGGATCGAATCGCGTCTGCCACACGCGCCGCCCGCAAAGGACCGCGCCACGAAGGAGAACTTCATTTGAGTTTCGACAACCTGGGTCTCGACGCACGCCTCATGCAGGCCGTCGCGTCGATGGGCTACGCCGAGCCGACCCCCATCCAGTCCGGCGCCATCCCGCTCGTCCTGGCAGGCCGCGACGTCGTGGGCTGCGCCCAGACGGGCACCGGTAAGACCGCGGCGTTCGTCCTCCCCACCCTCCAGCGCATCACCCCGCGCAAGGGCGCCATCGCCTGCCTCGTCGTCACCCCGACGCGCGAACTCGCACTGCAGATCGAGGAGGTCGCCAAGACCGCCTCGAAGTCGACCCGTCACCGCGTCGCATGCGTCTACGGCGGCGTCGGCTACGAGCCGCAGCGCCGTGCGCTGCAGCACGGCGTCGACATGCTGATCGCCACGCCCGGCCGCCTGCTGGACCTGGCGGGCAGCCGCCACGTCGACCTCAGCCGCGTGGAGGTCCTCGTCCTCGACGAGGCCGACCGCATGCTCGACCAGGGCTTCTGGCCCGACGTGAAGCGCATCCTCGCCCTGCTCCCGCCGATCCGCCAGACGCTGCTGTTCTCGGCGACCATCACGCCCGAGGTCCTGCGCGTCGTCGGTGACACGCTGGACAACCCGGCGCGCATCGACGTGGCACCGCCCGCGACCCCGATCGAAGCGATCGAGCAGCGCCTGTTCCCCGTCGTCGGCACCCAGAAGAGCGACCTGCTCATCCACATGATCGAGGAGCACCGGCTCGAGCGTGTCCTGGTCTTCACCCGCACCAAGCATCGCGCCGACCGCGTCGCGCACTCGCTCGAGCGCGCCGGCGTCCGCAGCGCCGCCATCCACGGCAACCGCTCGCAGTCGCAGCGCGTCCGCGCCCTGAGCGACTTCAAGCGCGGCTCGTGCCGCGTCCTGGTCGCGACGGACATCGTGGCCCGCGGCATCGACGTGGAGGGCATCACCCACGTCATCAACTACGACCTCCCCAACGTCCCCGAGGACTACGTCCACCGGATCGGGCGGACCGCCCGCGCCGGCAAATCGGGCTCGGCGTACACCCTCCTCGCTCCGGAGGAGCACGACAACCTCCGCGACATCGAGAAGACGATCGGCGCGGTCATCACCGCCGGCGAAGACGCAGTGGGCTTCCGTTACGACGAGAGCCGCGTCGTGCCGGACCCCGCGCGCAACCCGATGGCGCCCAAGCAGCAGCCGAAGCCGGCGGCGGGCAAGCGCAGGGTCGGCCGCAACGGCGGCCAGGGCCGCGCGAGCGGTTCGGGCGGATACCGCGGCCAGCGCTCGTAGCGCACGCCTCATCCACGTACGCGACTGGCCTCGGAGCGATCCGGGGCCAGTCTCGTCGCTGGCCTAGCTAGCCGATCAGTTCGACACGGGGATACAGCGCGTGCGCCTTGAAGTCGGCGCTCACCAGCGTGGCACCGAGTAGGGAGGCCACCGCCGGAGCCAGCGCATCGTAGAACGAGCACTCGAGGCGCTCGCACTGGACCGCGGCCTCGCGCACGACCTCGTCGGTGAGCGGGACGATGTCGACGCCCGAGTCGCTGATGACACCCCACGCCGCGACCACGCGTGCAGCGCCTCCTCCCCGGCGCTCCACCACCGAGAGCACCTCGTGGGCAAAGTGCGTCGGCACGACTGCGCGGATCCGCCCTCGCGTCGCGTCCTGCAGGATCTGTCGCGCCTCGACGGACCCGGGCTCGGCCCGGAACCACTTGACGCCCACCGACGCATCGAGCACCAGGCTTCGCTTCACTTTCGGTCCTTGCGACGGATGTCCCGCATCGGGGCCGAGTCATCTGTCGCCCTGACCTCCCGGAGTATCTCCAGTGACGGTCTGTCGTCGCGTATCTCGAGACCGTCCTCGAAGTGGAGGAGGCGCTCCATCAGGTCGTCAGCCCTGCGCTGCCGGTCCGCGTCATCACGCTCTTCCCAAGTCTGCCCGAGGTAGCGTGCCATCGCCTCTTGGGCGACCCAGCTGCGCGACGCGCCCGCGGAGGCCGCCTCGGCATCCAACCTGGCGAGCAGCTCCTCCGGCAAGGATATGGTGACCTTCGCGACCATCTGAGATCCTCCGTTCATACCGCTGTTCATACCGTCAGTATGAGCGCATCGATCCCATCGGTCAATTGCAGAAGGGCCCCGGATCTCCCGGGGCCCTTCGAGTGCTGCGAGCGTGAGCGCGCCCTACTCGTCGCCGTTCTTGCCGCGGACCTTGGAGATCGCGGCGAGGAACTCGCGGTTGGACTTCGTCTGCTTCAGCTTGCCGATGAGCAGCTCGATGGCCGCGGCCGAGTCGAGCGAGTGCAGAACGCGCCGGAGCTTCCAGATGTACGGGGCCTCGACCGGATCGAGCAGCAGCTCTTCCTTGCGGGTGCCCGACTGGATGACGTCGATGGCCGGGAAGATGCGCTTGTCCGCGAGGCGACGATCGAGGCGGAGCTCCATGTTGCCGGTGCCCTTGAACTCCTCAAAGATCACCTCGTCCATCTTCGAACCGGTGTCCACGAGCGCGGTGGCGATGATGGAGAGCGAGCCGCCGAACTCGATGTTGCGCGCGGCGCCGAAGAACTTCTTGGGCGGGTAGAGCGCGGTCGAGTCGACGCCACCGGACAGGATGCGTCCGGAGGCGGGAGAGGCCAGGTTGTACGCGCGGCCGAGACGCGTGATCGAGTCGAGCAGGATCACGACGTCGTAGCCGCTCTCCACCAGGCGCTTCGCGCGCTCGATGCACAGCTCGGCGACCAGGATGTGGTTGTCCGACGGCATGTCGAACGTCGAGGAGAGCACCTCGCCGTGGATCGACCGCTCCATGTCCGTGACTTCCTCGGGGCGCTCGTCGACGAGCAGGCACATGAGGTAGACCTCGGGGTTGTTCGCGTGGATCGCCGCGGCGATGTCCTTGAGGATCGTGGTCTTGCCGGCCTTCGGCGGCGAGACGATCAGCCCGCGCTGGCCTTTGCCGATCGGCGCCACGAGGTCGATGATGCGCGTCGTGATGGCGTCGGGCTTCCACTCCATCTTGAACTTCTCGTCCGGGTAGATGGGGGTGAGGTCCTTGAACTCCTTGCGGTTGCGATTGTCCTCGGGAGCCTTGCCGTTGATGCTGCCGACCTTCTGGAGCGCCGCGTACTTCTCGGTCTCCTTGGGCGGGCGCACCTGGCCGCTGACCATGTCACCCTTGCGCAGCTCGTGGCGGCGCACCGCCGACATCGAGACGTACACGTCGTTGTCGCCGGGGAGGTAGCCGCTGGTGCGCAGGAAGCCGTAGCCCTCCGGCAGGATGTCGAGGATGCCCATCACGTCGATGAACCCCTCGGCCTTCGCGCGGGCCTCGAGCACGGCCTCGATGATCTCGTCCTTCTTCTTCAGCGGCTTGGTGTCGATCCCGAGCTCCGTGCCCATCGCCCTGAGTTCGACGACGGTCTTGGGCTCGAGATCGGCGCGGGTCACCGACGGCTGCGGAGCCGCTTCACCTTGCGGGGCACCGCCGCGACGGCCGCGCTTACGGGGGCGTGCACTCATGAGTTCTTGACCTTCTCCCAATCGGCGAGGAACGACTCGAGCCCGCGGTCGGTCAGCGGGTGCTTCACGAGGTTCTTCAGCACTGCGAACGGAACGGTTGCGATGTCGCAGCCCATCAGGGCCGCCTGTGTGACGTGGTTGGCGGAACGCACCGACGCGGCGATGACCTCGATGTCGTGCCCGAAGTCGTAGTTGGCGAGCGCGGCGACGGTGTTGCCGAGGTGCTCGATGCCGTCTTCCGATATGTCATCGAACCGGCCGACGAAGGGGCTGACGTAGGCGGCCCCGGCACGCGCGGCGAGAAGCGCCTGCGGGACCGTGAAGCACAGCGTCATGTTCACCTTGATGCCCTTGTCGAACAGGCACTTGGTGGCGGCCAGGCCTTCGGGCATGACCGGCACCTTCACGATGATGTTCGGGGCGATGTCCGCGAGCTCGAGGCCCTCACGGACTATCTCGTCGCGGACGAGGCCGACGGTCTCGCCGCTGACGGGCCCGTCCGTGAGCTCGCAGATGCGCTTCAGGTGGTTGTGGAAGTCGGCGAGCTTGCCGCCTTCACGGGCGTAGAGCGTGGGGTTGGTCGTGACGCCGGAGAGCACCCCCCACGACGCGGCCTCCTCGATCTCGGCGAGGTTCGCCGTGTCCAGGAAGAACTTCATGTGGCGATTCCTTTCGTTGCGTGGTCGTCTTCTATAGATCCGGCGCGTCGCCTAGGACGCGCTGCCTTCCGTCTTCGACCTCGGTGGACAGACGGTGTCCCCCGTGGCCGCGTTCACGATCAGTTCGAGCGTCTCGGCCACCGTCTTGTCGAGTTGCAGACTGTGGACGAGAGGGACTCCGTGCTCCGCGGCAAGATCCTCGATGTAGTGGCCGAGCAGGCGGATGTTGTCGAAGTTCGCCCGGTACTTCTCCAGCGGACGGCCGCCGTCCGTCTGCACCTCGCGGATGTAGAAGTGGCTGCGGTGCGCGTCCTCCTCATCGACCGTGACGATGAGCTGGACCACGGATGCGCTGTGAAACTCGCAGGGGTCGATGTAGCCGGGAACCAGATGGATGCCCTCGACGATCATGCTCACGCCTTCGACGACGGCGCGCTCGATGAGGGACTTGATCCCCGTCGTGACCACGGCGGTCTGCTCGCGGAATCCGACGATGACCGGATCGGCACCCTGAGGTACCGGGATCCGCAGACCCCGCCAAGCGTTGAACGACGATTCGTAGATCGCCGGCATGAGGTCCCGAGAGAAGATACCACGCATCACCTGGCGAATGGAATCCGTCGACACGATCCGGGTGATCCCGAGCCGGTGCGCCACCTCGGTCGCGATGGTCGACTTGCCGACCCCGGTGGTCCCCCCTATCAGCACGATCAGCGGCTTGTCGCTGCGCGCGACCTCGTCCAGCCGCACGTAGCGGTCGGCGTAGACGTCACCCGCGGCGGAGCGCAGCATCTCCGCGGCGAGGGCGTGCAGCTCGGCGGTCGACACCTGCGTGCTACCCGAGTCCCTGATCGCCTTCTCGACGGCCGCAGCCACGGCGTACGAGCGGCTCGGCGCCATGCCGGTGGCCATGAACGACTGCGCCATCAGCCCCTTGCTGAAAGGCAGCCCGTGGCGCGCCTCGGCGATGATGATCGGACGGCGGTCGTCAGCCATTGTCGCGCCTCTCTGCGGCCCGCTGCCGCGCCAGCTGCGCGAGAGCGAGGGCCGTCGGATCCAGCTCGTCTCCCCCGACCCGATGCGGGACGTTGTCGACGAGCACGGTCGGGACGCCGTAGGTCTCCCCCGTCATCGCCACGACGTCGATGGCGGCGGCCTTGAGCTCGGTCACGAGCAGGTCGAACGAGCCCGCCGCCGCCTCGAGATCCTCGCGCAAGCGGGCGCGGTCGGACAGGTGAGGACTCGAGCCCACGACCACGCACCCGTACTTCTCCTCGAGATGCGCGGCGAGCACCGGCACGAGCGCCTGCGGCGCGGTGGTCGCGAAGAAGACCCTGCGGCCGGCGATCGGCTCGATCGGCCGCGGCCGGAACGTGACGGCGCACACGGGGAGCTCGGGGCG
>Ga0209540_10000390_pt1 | contig 42889 bp, 44 predicted proteins | sample BarGraIncu01121A_FD_184501 | JGI IMG/M metagenome (GOLD analysis project Ga0209540, IMG submission 184501) | Arctic peat soil microbial communities from Barrow, Alaska - Barrow Graham LP Incubations 011-21A (SPAdes) (version 2) | ecosystem: Environmental > Terrestrial > Soil > Wetlands > Peat... | reverse complement strand
GGTTATGCTATAATCAGATCAAATATTACCGCCGCGTTACCAACGTGGAGAAAGGAAACTATGTCTGAGGTCAAACTAGACGATATCGTGAGCCTCGCAAAGCGACGAGGATTTATTTATCAGGGGAGTGATGTGTACGGCGGACTGTCCGGCACGTGGGATTACGGTCCTCTTGGAGTCGCGCTGAAGCGCAATATTATGCAACTTTGGTGGAAGATGTTCGTGGAAGACCGCGATGACATGTACGGTGTCGACGCGGCTATCCTCATGAATCAAAAAGTCTGGCAGGCCAGTGGGCATGTCGATACATTTACCGACCCTCTGGTCGAGTGTTCGAATTGTCACGGACGTTTCCGCGCTGACAAGCTCGCCGATTCGAACAAATGTCCGACGTGTGGCAAAGAAGGAACGTTTGGTGAGGCGAAGCAATTCAATATGATGTTTAAGACAAATGTCGGGCCGGTTGACGACGAAAGTAGCATCTCCTATCTTCGTCCGGAAACCGCGCAAGGTATCTTCACGAATTACAAAAACATCGTCGATAGTTTCTATCCTGATATGCCATTCGGTATCGCGCAGCAGGGCAAGGCATTTCGAAATGAGATCAGCCCGCGCGACTTCGTGTTTCGTAGTCGTGAGTTCGAGCAAATGGAAATCGAGTATTTCGTCCGAGAAGACAATTGGGAAGAGAGCTTCGAACACTGGCGCCAGCAATGGCACGCCTATTTCGCGGCGCTTGGTTTGCCTGCTGAAAGCATCCACGAATTAGAGGTTCCCGCGGAAGATCGTGCACATTATAGCAAGCGCACTATGGACTTCGAGTTTGATTATCCGATCGGCAAGGAAGAGCTAGCTGGACTTGCATATCGTACGAACTTCGACCTGAGCAATATCGAACGTGTAGCGAAAAAGAGCATGGAATATATCGTAAAGGGGACGAATGATCGTTTCGTACCGCATGTTATCGAGCCGACGATCGGTGTCGAACGCGCGATCATGGCAGTACTGTCAAATTCGTACCGCGAAGATGAACAAAATGGCGAAAAGCGCATCTACCTCGCGCTTCCAGAGCATCTCGCACCAGTGAAATACTGCGTGAGCCCACTACTCAAGAACAAACCAGAGCTCGTCGAAAAAGCGCGTGAAGTTTACGCCGCGCTTAAAGCCAAATACGGCGCAGTCATGTGGGATGATAATGGCAACATCGGTAAACGATACCGCCGCCAAGACGAAATTGGTACGCCGCACTGTGTGGTGATCGACTTCCAAACGCTTGAGGATGGAACGGTGACTGTGCGGGATAGGGATACAACTGAGCAGAGACGGGTAGGAGTTGAGGAGCTCGGCCCGTAGGCTATTCAAATGGCTACTAGCTCGCGACTCGAAACCGCACGCAAAAAGATAAAAGAATTGCGCGATAATGAAGGCCTATTCGTGCGCATCAAATACACGAACGTTTGGAAAGATGGCGAGGACTCGACGACTTTCGATTCTATACCTACGCTTCTGTCGGTGAAAGCAGCTGCCATGGATATGCGGCACTTTCTTGCCGATAAGTCGCCTATAGTCATGAGTGCACTTGTTAGAGAAGTACGCATTGAGCCCGGAGCGGACATTGTAAAGTTAAACGAATTCTATACCGTTTGGAAACAAAAGATTGGCGTAAAACCCGCACGACACGCACCGTATGGCATAGCGCTCAATTTGAATGACCACGAATTGAAGTTGAGTGAGCAAATAGACCTTTGGATGAATGGCGAGCTCTTTCATGTTGACAAAGAAAAAGCCGATACTCTGAAAGAGATGCACTTCAGCTCCTTTCGTGATATGTCGTGGATGATATTTGTCAGCACCCTACAAGACTTAGCGCAGTTACTATTTTACTTTGAAAAACAATTTCTTCAGAAGGTTGAGAAACATGACAAATAATGAAGGTAGATCTATAACCAAAGGATAGAATAATGATAAACAGGGAGAAGTTATGAAGAAAATTGGTCTAGTAGGTCATAGAGGGGATAATTATATGCAAATACGCAATGCCACAACGGACGATTTATCGGTAATTCAGCGCCTGAATCACGAACTATTTTTGAGTGATAACGCGTGGAATGGAGACCTTGATTGCGATTGGCCGTATAACGAAGAGGGCGAGAAATATTTCCGAGAAGCAATCGAGTCGGAACGATATATCAGCGTTGTTGCAGAAATTGACGGTAAGGTCATAGGCTATTTAAACGGATTTATTCGGAAGCCAAATGGCGCATACTTGGGCAAGCGTGCTGAGATAGATAATATGTGCGTAACAGAGATGGTTCGCGGTCACGGCATTGGCACGGCACTTATCAACGAATTCAAGAAATGGGCAAAAAACAACGATGTCGAACGAATTATGGTCGAAGCTTTCAGTGCCAATGAAAAGGCGATAGCTTTCTATCAGAAAAATGGCCTATCCACGTACGCGACCGTATTAACTGAGGAGATTACATGAAAGTATTACTTGGTTCGGTAGAGAGTAGTATAGAGTTATGAATATCATTTTGCTCGACTCGTCAGATTGGGAGCGCGCAGAGGCGAATGGTGCGGGTCGTGATGAGATTCGCGAATGCATCACGGGCGCTACGACAGAAGTTGCAAAGATACTAGAGTTGCCAGAGCACCTCAATATCATGATTCGCCCACATGAGTGGCTGTACATCATTAATGAGACAGGTATTGGCGGCCAGTCGATAGATAAAGAGCTTGTTTCGTTTACGTTTCACCCTGATTTGTCGTATGGCAAAGAAGCTCTTATGAAATCGCTCCGAGGCCTCGTGTTTCATGAGATGAATCATGTGTATAGATGGATGGATGTTGGGCTCGATGCGCACATGCTACACGACGCCGTTGCTGAAGGCCTTGCAACTGTATTTGCTGATGACTATGCCGGCGCAGACTCACCATGGGGTAAGTATGAAGGTGAGCCGACCGAAGACTGGCTGAAAGAGCTAGCAACGAAAACATATGTCGATTTTAACGAATATTTTGAACTGCACACAGATGGGCGAAGATGGATTGGGTACAAAGTTGGCACGTGGCTTGTCCGTGAGGCAATGAAGAACAGCGGAAAGACAGTCATTGAACTAAGTCGAATGGATTGGCGAGGGTTAGTTGAGCTTGCCGGAAGAGCGAATTTGATATCACCGTAATCGGTTAAAGTATTCAAAATACCTCCCGCATATGCTGGTTTATGGTATGATACAAAACATAAGGGTTAAGTTCGTATAATACCAAAAGGCTACAGGGGATAACGATGTCGAGTATTGATACTATTGTAATGCGCGTTGGGATGAAAGATCTTGCTCGGCCTGGGACATACGATGGCTACGTACAATCGGGGATTTACCCAGAAGCGCAGGCAATGTGGGATTTTTTTCTGTGGGCACACCCAGAGTATTTGACGATTAAGTCAGGTGAGGACGGTATCGAGTACGCTATTCCTAAGGTGAATTTTGAACAAGCATTGGCAAGTAAGAATAACGCGACACTTAAGGAAGCGGCAGAAATTATTTACGATCGCGCACGGCGACAATATGAAATCGCGCATCTCGCAGTTTCGGCATATGACGAATGGCGTCGTAAGAACAAGGACATGATTGTGACCGATTATGGTACAGTTCGTCCAGACACCGATTTTGAAGGAATGTATGCATACGAGATGTGGAAGAGGGCTAATCTCGGCAGTGTCCTCGCGGAGGACGTCGCGATCAGCAGTCCTTCGAGTGCCGAGGATTACGCAGAAGCTGCGTAGAATATAACTTGCTATACTTGGTATATGATGAACGAAGAAAAATGGCGGGAGAGCCTACCGAGGAAGATTATCGGTGCAAAGTGTATCGTACGGACACGAGACGGCAAAGTCCTGCTTGTTAAGCCAAGCTACAGAGATTATTGGCATATTCCAGGCGGGGGAGTTGATGCGGGTGAAGCTCCGCTTGATACTGCTGTCCGTGAGCTGAAAGAAGAGACGGGATTGGTCATCGCGAAAGATCGCGTGGCGCTGGTTGACGTATTCCATAGGCCCACAGATGACCTGACTATCATCTATGAATGTATGGACACGGTGGACGAAGATGTAGCTATCAAAGTGCCCGATGGTGAGATTGAAGCATACGAATTTGTATCAGCTGAGAAAGCCGGAGATTATTTCTCAAGTGGTATGAAGAAATGGTGGAACGACCGGTATTTTTCGGGTGAGCTAGACAATAAGTAAGGTAGGAGGAATAGATATATGGCATACGAAGGCACAAAATTACATGATTTCGAACCACGGATGGCAGTTGTGGCGGAACTGGAAATCAGCGACGTCGAAGTCGGGACGGGCGAGGAAGTACGCCCGGGCGCGACGATTACGGCGCATTATACTGGCGCATTGGTAAAGAACGGAATTATTTTTCAGAGCAGTTTCGATTTTGGCAAAGCGATCACGTTCGGCCTCGACCAAGTGATCAAGGGCTGGACGCTGGGCGTGCCTGGCATGAAAGTTGGCGGTACGCGGCGACTCGTCATCCCTGCAGAGATGGCTTACGGTTCGAGCAGTCCCGCAAAAAATATCCCGGCAGATAGTGATCTCGTCTTCGATATCGATCTCGTCGCGATCCCTCGAAATGGGTAACATACTTATATATAATTTGAGCCAGTATGTATATGCTGAATGCATATGAACGAAGCGAAGAGGGGCACTCGCTGGGCTGTAGGACTATTCGCCGTATTGGTGGTGGCTTTGGTCTGTTTTGTCACCATGAAGGCCCTGTCGCTCTATTCAGAGGTCAGTAATATCAAAGTTTCACCTCCTCAGCCAATCGTGACCTACCATCCGCCAGTGAAAAAAGAGGCGGTAGTCGTCGTCGCGCCGAAACCGGATGCATATATCCCTCCTGTTCAGGGTGGTCTCGCGCCAGTACTGACGACGATTAATACGAAACAACCCGTGGTGTTCCTGGGTATTGATGACGGCGCCTACAAAGGCCCAGAGGTAGTGACACTACTCAAGAAATATAATATCAAGGCGACACTATTCCTCGCCGATGCATTCATCCATAGCGATCCGCAGTTCTTTACGCAAATCCAAGGGGCGGTGATAGAAGATCACACGACGACGCATGATCTCAAGCTGGCGACAAAATCTCTCGCATACCAACAACAAGAAATTTGTTCAATGGCCGATACCGAGCAAAAGTACTACGGTCGCCGACCGATACTCTTTCGTCCACCAGGCGGGGCGTACACTCAGACGACACGACAAGCGGCCGCAAACTGTGGGATGCGTGCGGTGGTCAACTGGATCGCAAAAGCCAACGGTGGATCGATGCAGTATCAGATAGGGAACAAGCTCCGACCCGGTGATATCGTGCTGATGCACTTCCGACCAGAGTTCAAACAAGACCTTGAAGCCTTCGTCGCAGCCGAAACTGTGGCTGGTTTGCATACGGAATTACTCGAAGACTGGCTCTAGACCTGCATAACACTAGTCTAGCGGGGCTGATTAATTGTTCACATACTCACGCGACTTATCCACATCACCAAAACGCTAGATCTGGGCACACTAGATGTAGCGTGTACAGAGAGAATTGGTTGGATATGTACGGATAATTCTTATTCAAGGCTATTTGGTCTATAATGACGTGAGATAAAAAGGAGGACTATGAAGCCGCGACTGATCGTTAAGCAGAAAATTACACCGTTGGTGAACAAATATAGCATTGTCGAGGCGAGTCTGAACAGTGGTGAGGGGCAGTTGTTGGCATTGGCGCAACAAAAGCGCATCGCGCTCAAGGAAAGGGTAATTTTCTATGCGGATGATTCACGTTCACGGGTGGCCTTCACATTTCGGGCCGAGAAAGTCCTCGATATTCATGGGCGGTATTTCGTCGAAGACGCGACGGGCAAACTGATCGGCGGGTTCCGAAAAGACTTCAAAAAGTCGCTCCTTAACAGCACGTGGCACGTGTTTGATGCCAGTGAGCAAGAGATCTTCCTAGTGAAGGAAAGCAATCATATGGTTGCGGTTCTTCGTCGTTTTGGCGGCGCAATACCTATTGTCGGCGATATCATCGAGACAGTGATGGCATTTACTAAATACCATTTTTCGTTTATCGATCCGACGAGCCTACTCGAGGTGGGGGTGTATCGAAAGACGACACGATTCCGAGACCACTATGTCCTGATGCTCGATGACGCTGGATGGTCACGGGTTGATTGGCGCGTGATGGCGGCGATGAGTGTCGCGCTCGACGCGCTGCAGTCACGATAGTTAAAAATACATAGAATGACATCTTGTCCCCGCCCTCTATGGACGGGGGCGTTTAGTTGCTATAATGGAGGCAATATGAGGATTTTATTTACCGACGGCAGCGCAAGTCCAAACCCTGGTCCAGGCGGTTACTCTGTGATCGAAGGCGGAAAGCCTGTATGCCTGGGATCTGAAGAGGGCGATACAACGAATATTCGAATGGAAGGCAAGGCGCTCATCGCCGCGCTTGATTACCTCAACGGTGAAGCGGCTGAGATCCATACCGATAGCGAATTCTGGATCAACGTAATCACCAAATGGGCGCCAGGCTGGGAAGCGCGCGGGTGGACAAAAAAAGGTGGCGAGATCAAAAACCTCGACATCGTCAAAGATGTGTGTGCAAAATACCAGATGGGCCAGGTGCAACTAGTGTGGATACGTGGACATGTGGGCCATGAGGGAAATGAACTTGCAGATGAGTGGGCGAATAAAGCGCGGGCTGGCACGAGGATAACATGACGGGTGAATACGACACACATAATGATGAGGTGTTTGTAAAGAAGCGTATGGAAACTGTGAAAAAATTGAGAGAGCTACTAAGTCGGCTCTCTTTTGATTTCGATCAAGATAAAGTAGGTCGGACGCCAGAAATAATAATCCCCGATGTTGAGTCTGGAACAGATGAGAAGGCCGTGCAGGGAGTTAGGTTTGAGGTTGAGGACGTTGGACAGGATCCAGTACAGAGAGTTTGCCGGCTGGTCCAAGGGCACGGTGATGTAGTGAGGGTCTATAGTATTGTGATGCGAGAACATCAACATACGTGGGCACAAGACGGTAAGTTCTCGGATGTGTTCTGGGCTAGCGCTAGATTGGACGCTGACAATAATTTTACACTGATCAACGGTATGATTTTACCGGAAGTTATGATGGACGGATGGCGCCTGATACCGACCGATCAGCAGCTCAACCCTGAGCGCCGAGCCGCAAAAGTTGATCTCACCGATCTGGATAAGATTAGCAAGATTGTAGAAGCGGTAAAAAAGACACTGCCACCAAAGGAAAGTGAAGTTGGTGGAGTGGCACTCAGGCTCGTAGAATAAGCTATAATACGTAGAGATGAATCAGGGAATTGCACTGGAGATATTGCTCTCGGGGGAGAGCGCGTTTGTGACCGGCCCAGCCGGGACGGGTAAGACATATCTTTTGAATCAGTTCGTGAAACTTGCAAAATACGAGGGAAAGCACGTGAGCGTGACGGCGACGACCGGGCTTGCGGCGACTCACCTCGGCGGTACGACGATTCATGCCTGGAGTGGAATCGGGATCATGGATTCACTTCCGGATAAATTCGCGGAGCATATCGCAAAAGGGCGACGAGAAATTATTGAAAAGACTGACATCTTGCTGATCGATGAGATTTCGATGATGCACGACTATCGACTGGATATGGTGGATGAAGTATGTCGGCTGGTGCGGAAGCAACCCGACTTACCGTTTGGCGGGATCCAGGTTGTGCTGAGTGGCGATTTCTTCCAGCTGCCACCCGTGAATCGGAGCGACTCGCGCAATGGGGGATTTGTCGTCGATAGTGACGCCTGGCGCGAGCTTGATCCGGTGATTATCTACCTCACAGATCAATATCGTCAGCGTGAAGGCGATGCGCTGCTCGAGATACTGACTGCGATGCGCGCCGGAGAGCTCAGGCGGCACCATGCCGAGAAATTACTGGAGCGAACCGATGTCGAATTGCCGTATGGAGAACTAATCACCGAACTTCACACGATGAACGTCGACGTGGATCGGATCAATGAAGGGCGGCTCAAAGAGCTGCCTGGTGACGAGCTGATCTATAGCCAAGCGACCACAGGATCTGAAAACTATGTCGAGAATCTACAGAGGTCAGTGCTTGCGCCTGCCGTGTTGACGCTCAAACAAGGTGCGCTAGTAATGGCGGTCAAAAACGACGCGTCCCGGCGCTATGTGAACGGAAGCATCGGTGTCGTGAAAGATTTCGAACCTGGGACTGAGTTTCCGGTCGTTGAATTTATGAATGGCAAGACTATCACGATGGTGCCCGACACGTGGGAACTACGCGACGGCGACAAGAAGCGGGCAAGTATCTCGCAGGTGCCACTGCGACTGGCGTATGCGATCACGGTCCACAAGAGCCAGGGTATGACGCTCGACATGGCGAAGATTGATTTGCGTAAAGCATTTGTCGAAGGCATGGGATATGTCGCGCTTAGCCGTGTACGAAATCTCGAGACACTGTATCTGGATGGAATTAATCAGATGGCACTTCGCGTGAGCGAGAAGGCTCAGGAGATTGATGCCGATCTGAGGACGAGGGCTGCGCGTGATGCGAAACGGTTTGCCCACTTCGAGAAAAAAGCCGAGAAGCGCACATTTGAACCGCCGGTGAAAAAGCCGACTGCGAAAAGTGGGTCGTGGCAGGAAAAAATCGCGAAAATGCGCGAGACGCACCCAAATGCCTACATGCCGTGGACGTCGCAAGATGACGACGTACTGAAGCTCGGATTTACAAATGGGGAATCGATCGCTAAGCTCAGTAAGAAACTTGGCCGCCACGAAGGTTCGATCAAGATGCGTTTGCAAAAACATTTCGGCGAAGACGCCGTTCAATAAGGTATCATAAAAGGTTTCGAGCCCCGACTCCGCAAGGGAGTCGGTGACTCGGAACCTTGCGGGTCGGGGCTAGTGTCGTTCGTCCGCGAAACGCTGGACGTAGACGACGGGTGTCCTGTCGAGGTTGGGTTCGGAGCCCGGCCACTGTGCTCGGAAGACGAACCCGGGGTTGACCTGGTCGCTTGCGATGACGTTCATGAGGTAGCCCTCGAGCGACTGCTTGTAGTTCAAGGCGCGCATCATGACGATGATGAGCCTGACGAATTCTTTAGGAAGTTCATCGCTGTAGTCGCCTGTCACCTCGAGGTCGAGCACTAGTCCGTCGAGCAGGTCGCGCAGCGCGCGCTCTGCGAGCTCTTGCTGTCTGAAGTTGAGCTGGTTCTTGTTGAAGGTGTAGGTCTGCTTGCTGGCCGCCGCGAACAGATCGGTAGGGAGTTCGATTCCCATTGCTTGCTCCTGTGGGTCGTCCGCGTCGCCGCGGATGCGGAAATACGGATACATTAAGTATCTGACGTGTTTGAATTGTTTGCAAGCACGAGCGGATTTATTTGACAACACCATATCGAATACATTTTTGATACACTGGATGGTATGGATGATACTACCGATACAACAACAGCAGAACAGACAGATATTTTCTTGTGGGCGAATCAAGCCGATCAATTCAAAGACAAACTCGAGATCGATTTATTCCTTTTCACGAAGGGCTATAGCGTCTACGCGACGAACTATGCAAAAGAGCTAAAAGCTCAACTCAAGGTGTTATTCCTCTATGACCTGATCTCTACCGTCCAGACGGGTGCGGCGACAGGCATGATGGTGCGCGATTTCGAAAGCGCCACCGCTGAGGAAAATGTTCTCGAGACAACGCGACTCGACAAAGCCGAGCATGCGCAGGAAGTGATCGAACAGATCGCATTTGGTGAAGATACGCTGGAAGTTTTCACAGAAGGCGACCACGAATTCAAGAAAGTGAAGGGAATTGTCGCGCGATTTACTCGCGAAGATGCCGTACCATTCTATGTCGTGAAACTCCTGCCACAGTCGCAGGTACTCAAGGGCGCGACCGCCTGGATGTACAATGGTAACAGTTTTGAACCATTTGCCGCCGATGCGGGACTACGTATCACCCCTGATAATCAAGTGCTGATTGTCGCCGAGGACATATTTGTATTCAGTGAGACGAAGTTCATCCGCCTGTTCGGGTACGACGCGAAAAAGTTCGCCGTGGCTGAGGAAAAGATCGCTGAGATCGAAAAGCATTTCAAGCTCGTATTCCCTGAGGGAATGACATTTGACGCGTTGGTCCGCGACAACAAGGGGCTGGTCAACAAACTCCAAAAAGTCGATCCAACAATGGTGACCCAGGAACAGGTGGTCGATCACGCTGACGAGATGGGGCTTGAGCTTATGACTGATGACGCAGCGGGCGCAATTATCATCATGGACAGCAAAGATGCGTCGAAGTTCGTCAACCTCTTGAATGACGACTACATGACGAGCGATATGACCGGGCTCAAATACGAGCTTAAGGGTAAAAAAGAGCTCAAAGACGACTCGTCGGACGAAAAATAGTATACTAAGAAGATATGGTGAGAGCGGTATCTAAATTTCCGAAGCGGTTTTTATGGGGGGCTTCTTCGGCTGCGCATCAGGTTGAGGGTGGACAGCACAATCAATGGACTGTGTGGGAGCTCGAAAATGCCAAAGCGCTCGCGATGCAAGCCGAATATCATTACGGTGATCTCGAGTCGTGGCCACGCGTCAAAACATATGCCAAACTTCCGGCGAACTACATCTCTGGTCCAGCAACCAAACACTATGACCTCTATGAAACTGACTTTCAGTTGCTAAAAGATATGAGTATGAACGCCTTTCGATTTAGCGTCGAATGGTCGCGCATCGAGCCGAAGGAAGGCGTATGGGATGCGGAAGCGATCGAGCACTATAAGCGCTACGTGTCTAAACTAGTTGCCATGGATATAGAGCCGGTCGTGACGCTATTTCATTTCACGCTTCCTGTCTGGTTTACGGATCGTGGCGGATTCGAAAAGCGCAGCAACATCATGTATTTTGTTCGATTTGCGACGAAGATTATGGAAGAAATTGGTGGATCGATTTGCTATGTGATCACGATCAATGAACCGGAATCATACGCGTTTGAAGGCTATCACACCGGAAACTGGCCCCCAAATCGTCGCAATCTTAGGCAAGCGATCAAGGTATATCGCAATCTCGCAGTTGCGCATAACCGCGTGGCGGACGTATTGCACCGCAAGAGCCGACGTTACAAAGTCGCGGCCGCAAAATTTTGTACCTATGCGTATCCTGGGGACGACGCACTACTGACTCGATTGTCGGCTCGAGTGGGGCAGTGGTTTGTGGACGATTATTGGCTCCGTAAGGTCCGAAGAAAGTCAGACTGGATCGGGGTAAATTACTACTACAGCGCGCGTTTTTACGGGTATCGCATCCATGAGCCCGAGGAAAAAATCAATGATATGGGCACACCCATGGAGCCAGCGAATATCGAATTCGAGCTCGAACGCCTCTGGAAGAAGTATCATAAGCCGATGATGATCACCGAAAATGGTCTCGCCGATGGTGACGATAGCGATCGAAAGTGGTGGCTGACCGAGACGGTCAAGGGCATGCAAAACGCGATGGGTGAAGGTGTGTCATTGTTTGGCTATCTACACTGGAGCCTCACGGATAATTTCGAGTGGAACAAGGGTCGCTGGCCACGATTCGGCCTCGCAGCTGTCGATTATGCGACACAAAAACGAACCTTGCGACCGAGCGCGGTCTGGTTTGGACGTGTCATAAAAATGTTGAAGCAGGAATAACCATGGCATCAACAGGGGCGAAGGTAGTGGTGATCGGTGGCGGAACGGGGAGCTTCACGCTTCTTCAGGGTATTAAACGCTACACCGATCAGATCACAGCGCTCGTGAATATGGCCGACGATGGCGGATCAACGGGACAATTGCGCGATGAATTTGGCGTCTTGCCTCCAGGTGATGTCCGGCAGTGCCTCGTGGCATTGAGCGACACCCCGCGAATACGAGATCTGTTTAGCTATCGATTTGAGTCTGGGAGTTTCGAAGGTCATGCGTTTGGCAATATATTTCTGACTGCGCTCGAGAAGATGACGGGAAGCTTCGCTGAAGCGGTTGAACTTGCCAGTGAAACGCTTAACATCACCGGTAGGGTAGAGCCGATAACCCTCAGTAACGTCACGCTCTGCGCTGAGGGTGCGGATGGGAAACCCGTCAAAGGGGAATCCACGATCGAAAGTTCGGCGATTGCCGTACGTCCAAAGATATGGCTCGAACCGCGCGCGGTCGCAAACCCAAAGGCGGTGCAGGCGATTATGGAGGCGGATCTAGTCGTTATCGCGCCCGGTGACCTCTATGGGAGCCTCGCGCCCGCGCTTATCATCGATGAGATCGGCGAGGCGCTCCGGACGACGAATGCGCGGTGTGTGTTTGTGTGCAACCTCGTGACGAAACCTGGTCCGACGACGGGGTTAAGCGTGACGGGCTTTGCGAGCGAGATTGAACGATTCGTCAGGGGTAAATTCCTCGACTACGTCGTCTATAACACCGATATGCCCACAAAAAAACTGATGGATAGGTACGCGCATGACGGTGAGTATGCGGTCACGTATGATGTTGAGGATCTCAAGCAACAACATTATGAATTCCGAGGCGCACCTATGCTCGCGAAGAATCGCACTCTTGAAAATAACCCCGCAGACCGAATTGCCCATACGCGTAGTTTCATTCGACATGATTCGGACGCGGTAGCTCGCCAGTTGATGCGAATCTACTTCGCCTAGATACCCAACAGGGGAGTAGCCATAAGTAGTTTATCCACAATTCTGTGGAAAAGTAAAACGAACCTGAAATTATGCATAAAAATAGGCTTGCAAGTGGGTAGTTGTGGGTTGTATGATGAGTTTAGTGGAAAACAGCGGGACACCAGCCAAAGGCTTCCCAACAAAACAAAAACACCACTAAATTAAAAAATCTAACGTTAACGCCTGAAAGAGGGTCGATACAGCGCATGGATTACTTCGAACGAAAGCTTGACGACAAGCGTCGGTTAACCATACCGACTGAACTTCGTGCGGAATTTGCCAGCGGCGTCGTACTCACTCGAGGATTTGGCGAATACCTCCACATGTACCCCCAGCAAGTCTGGAATCGGGAAGTGGAACCAGCTCTAGCCGGAGACCACATCTTCGACGAAGCGCTCGCCGATCTCAATGTGCGTTTCCGTCGCGGGAAGATCACCCAGGCACTGGACCAAAAACAGGGCAGGGTCACGGTTGAGCAGCATCTGCTTGACTACGGTAGCATCTCCCATGAAATCGTCGCAGTCCGTGTGGGACAATACTGGCGTCTCGGCGCACCCGACAAATTACTTTAGTTTACCAACCGTTATTTGACCGTACGTTAACAATCAAACAGTAATCGATATCCTCGAGATCAACAATCTGGTAGTGAGGCAGTGGGTACCCGGCCCACATTAAAAATAGTCGGGCGTACCTTCCCTAAAAAACACCTCCCAAAAAACTCCACCTCACACATAAGTCTCTCAAGGCTAGTAAGCGAAATCTGGTATGAGTTCTCATAGAACCCCAGTCGGCGCCGAAAGTCTCTACTTATACAAAAACAAACATTCTTTGCGAAAACAAACATGCTTCATTACCAGTTTGGTGATCTCGAGCCTCGGACATCCGTCCGAGCTTCCTAAAATCTGGCATATGCTAGAATAAGGAAAGATGAGTACTAAAGAACATCCACCACTTCATGTTCCGGTATTACTAGACGCGACGCGTAAATTGCTAGATCCCAAGGAGGGCGAGACTTATCTCGACCTGACGGCGGGCTACGGCGGACACGCACGAGCGATCCTAGAAATAACGAAAAACTACGAGGGGTCGTGTCTGGTAGATCGTGATGAGCACGCAATTGCGGAGCTTCATGACATTGAACAGAACGGCGCGCGCCTGCTTCACTCTGATTTTTTGACTGCCGTCCGGCAGCTCAATGAAGAAGAAAAGCGGTTTGACCTCATATTGCTTGACTTGGGGGTGTCATCACCTCAGCTTGATATAGCTGAACGAGGATTCTCTTTTACAAATAACGGTCCACTCGACATGCGAATGGATGCTCGCCAGAAGTTGACGGCCGAAAGGGTAGTCAATAAATGGACAAAAGATGAGCTAGTACGCATGATTCGGGACTACGCCGAGGAATCACCTCGTGCCGCTCGTCGGTACACGGAGGCGATCGCGCGCAGTCGGCCGCTTCACACAACAGAGGAACTCGCCAATGCTATCAAAAACGCCTATGTAGGGAAATGGAGTCGCATCCATCCCGCTACACGCACCTTTCAAGCAATCCGAATCGTCGTCAACGATGAGCTTGGTCAAATTGAACGTACACTACCAGAACTGCCACGGTTATTAAACCCAGGAGGCAGGGTGGCGGTGATCAGCTTTCATAGTCTCGAAGACCGCCTCGTCAAACGATATTTCGCCGAGCAAGCTGAGTCCGGCTACGAAGCCGAACTAAAGGTCTTGACAAAGCACCCTGTGCTAGGCGAAACTGAAGATGTTCACAATCCGCGTTCTCGAAGTGCTAAGCTTCGGGTCGCCGTGAAAAAATAAACAAAAAAGGAGAGGGATATGCCTTTACACATCCCAGTGCAAAACGAATCGGTTGAGACGCAAGTCGTCGTCCGATTCAAGTAGCCCCGCGTAAGCGGGCAAATCGCCCTTCGCCGGCAGGAACTTCAATATAGAGGAAGTTTCTGCCAGCGCGGCGGAAGAAACATCAACAATAAACAAAAACCACCACAATGTCATATACACGTACTGTACAATTCAACAACAGACGTCAGGGTAGCTGGGGCCGTAACCAAAATACGGTTGCATTTGCCTCTGCTGTCAAACTCGGTCCTGTCACACATACAGTGCTTGTCGCGCTTATGATCACCGTGCTCGGGCTCATCTACCTCACTCAGGCGACACGTGCCTCCGGGTTTGACTACACAGCTAGCCAGATTCAAGACAAGATTTCGCAACTGAGTGATCAGAAAAAAGATCTCGAAGTAGAGAACGCACGACTTACCGCGATGCAAACAGTCCAGAACTCAAGCGTTGCAAAAGCGATGACAACACCGACTGACGTCCAACACGTAACAGAGTAAATTCATGGATTTTAGATTCACAAAAGGTAACAGGACACGACTCCTCGCCATACTCCTATTGGGTGTCATGGCTCTTTTTGTGGTTCGGCTTTTTTATATTCAAATTATCCAAAATAAATATTATACCCAGCAGGCAGACAGCGAGTACATCAAGCAGTTTGTGCTCCACGCCAAACGCGGCGAAATCTTCACCATGGATGATGGCACGCCGACCAAGCTCGTCATGAATGAAACAGTGTATACGGTGTGGACCGATCCGACTGAAATTACCGATAAACAACAGGTAATTGATGAGATAAACAAGGTCGCTGGCGGCAATACCAGGAAAGACTTTGCGCAGTACCTTGATATCAAGAATTCTCGCTACCAAGTGCTCGCTACCAAAGTTTCTAGGTCGCAAGCCGAGATGCTAAAATCCGCCAAACTCGCTGGTGTCGGCTTCGACGCGGTTAGCCAGCGCGTCTATCCAGAAGGGCAGCTCGCGAGCCAAGTGCTCGGCTTCGTCAATAACGAGGGCAATGGGCAGTATGGGCTCGAACAAGCAAACGACGTGATGCTAAAGGGTAAAGACGGCGTGCTTAAGACAGTTACCGATGTCCGAGACGTTCCGCTCACGGTTGGTGACAAAAATGTCAACACGCCCGCTCAAGATGGCACAAACGTCGTGCTGACGGTCGATCGGAATATTCAGGCTAAATCTGAGAAAGCGCTTGCTGATGGGCTCGGGCGAACGAAAGCCAAAAAGGGGAGTGTGATCGTCATGGATCCTCAGACGGGTAACGTCCTTGCAATGGCCAATCTGCCCACCTATAGCCCTGCGGAATTAAATGCTGTCACTGATCCGTCGGCGTTTAATAATGATACGGTTTCAAACCCGTACGAGCCGGGCTCTGACATCAAGACACTTACGGTCGCGACCGGTATCGATACCGGAGCAATTACGCCAGAATCAACCTACAATAATACTGATCATATTCAGATCGATGACATCACGGTCAGCAATGCGAGCATCGGCAAAAAAACCGGTATTATCACCATGCAAGACGCGCTTAACTGGTCACTTAACACTGGTATGGTGACAATTGCGCAGCGTCTCGGCGACGGGACGTCGATTACCGGGCAGGCGCGCAATACACTCTATACTTATTTTCATGATAAGTTCCGCCTAGGTCAGAAAACAGGTATCGAGCTCGCTAACGAAGCCGAAGGGACGATTATCCCCCCGACTGATCAGCAAGGAAACGCGGTCCGTTATTCGAATATGACGTTCGGCCAGGGCATGAATGTGACGATGCTTCAGGTTTCGGCGGGCCTTAGCGAGGTAATTAACGGTGGCACTTACTACACGCCGAGCATTATCGCTGGCACCGTCGACGCGACGGGGACATTTACCAAAGCGCAACCCAAGGCCGTCTACAGCAATGTCATTAAAGCCAGCTCGTCAAATACAGTCCGCGACATGGTCTATAAAGCCCGTCAGGAATTTTATGCGGGATCAGATAAAAAAGGCTACTACATCGGTGGCAAAACGGGTACGTCACAGACACTGGAAAACGGCAAATACGTCGACAATCAGACGATCGGTACGTATCTCGGATTTGGTGGGGAAGTCGGTCAGGCGCCACGGTATGTCATCATGGTGGAGCTTTCTGGCAAAGATATGAACCTGCAGGGCGGTACTGACACGCTCCCAATTTTTACGGATATTTCGAACTGGATGATTGACTACTTGAAGCTGCAACCGAAAGGATAGATAATGAGTACTATGAAATTACAAGCATTCACCGGAGAAATGAGCAGTGTGTTCCTGCTCAGCGTGGGGGCATTTGTATTGGCGATGCTTTTGACGCCGATCTACACCCACCTTGCGTACAAATATAAGTTCTGGAAGAAACAGCGATCCACTAGTATTACTGGTGAGAAACTTGAGATTTTTACGAAGCTCCATGCGAGCAAATTTACGCGGCACATTCCTACAATGGCAGGGGTTATCTCGGTTATTTCGATCGCCGTCGTCACGTACTTTTTCAATCTCGATCGTGCACAAACATGGCTGCCGCTCGCGTCGCTTATTGGCGGTGGCTTGGTCGGACTAATCGACGATGTGATCAATGTCCGTAGTGACGGTAGCGGTGTGGCCGGGCTTCGTTCTAGCCTCAAGTTTCTGATGATTATCCTGCTCGGGGCAATTCTCGGGTGGTTTTTCTATGCGAAACTCGGATATACGGCAATCCATATTCCATACCTTGGCGCATGGGAAGTAGGTGCGTGGATCGTGCCGATCTTCGTGTTCTCGGTGGTCGCGATGGGCAATGCGGCGAATATTTCAGATGGACTTGATGGTCTGGCTGGCGGTTTGCTATCCGTGAGCTTCGCGACATTCGGCGTGATCGCCTTACTCCAGGGGCATGTCGTGCTTGCCGGTTTTTGCTTCACGGTTGTGGGCGCGCTATTCGCGTATCTGTGGTTCAATATATATCCCGCTCGGTTTTTCATGGGCGACGTTGGCAGTTTCGCACTCGGCACGACGCTTGGGGTTGTAGCCATGCTGACGGATACGCTGTTTCTATTGCCGATCATCGGTATTCTCTTTGTCATCGAAGCCGGTTCGAGCCTGTTACAGATGACAAGTAAGCGTTTATTCCATCGCAAGATCTTTATCTCTGCGCCGATTCATCATCATCTTGAAGCGAGCGGTTGGCCAGAAGTGAAGGTGACGATGCGGTTCTGGGTAATCAGCTGCGTGGCTGGATTTGTTGGACTCTTGATCGCCCTCGCTGGAGGATATATTAAGTGATAGGACGCGTGAAGCGTCATATTGACGAAGTCGCGGGTCAGCGGGCGCACGCACCCGACTATCAAATCGTACTCTATATGGGTCTTCTCATGCTCATCGGCCTCGTCGTGATGTATGCGATTGGTCCACAGCGGGCAAATGTCCTCAACAATGCGCAGGGCGCAAATTTTAGTGATACGTACTTTGTTGTGAAGCAGGTGATCAGTCTTGTGCTCGCTATTGTGGCGTTCATCGTCGTATCGAAGGTTCCGTTTCGCTGGTTCCAAAAAAATGCCGAGAAATTATTGATCGTCGGACTTGCGCTCTGCGTGTTACTCGTACTCTTCGGCAACGTCCTTCACGCGTCTTCGGTTGCCCAGTGTAGCCTCGGGGCATGCCGATGGTTTGAGCTCGGACCACTCGGGACTTTTCAGCCGGCGGAATTTTTGAAGTTTGGCATCCTTATCTATCTTGCAACGTTTTTGTCGGTGCGAATCCGGCAGGGGCTTTTAAATAATGTGCAGAAAACAATAATTCCCGTGATTGGCGTGACGCTCGCATCACTATTTTTCGTTGTGATATTGCAAAAAGATATGGGCACGGGACTTGCACTGGCATCAATTGTTGCATCTATCCTGATGGTGAGTGGTCTAAGCAAAAAAATTGGGATTCAACTACTCGCTGGCGCGCTCGTGCTCGGTGTTATCTCCGTCGTTATCGCGCCACACCGGATAGAGCGAATCGTGACGTTTGTACAGGGCGATAATCAGAGCGCGACTGCTGACGATGCCGGTTATCACATCCGTAATGCAATGATCGCGCTCGGTACTGGTGGCTTTTTCGGACGAGGAATCGGCAATAGTATCCAGGCGACAGGATATCTACCTGAGGCTATCAACGACTCGGTATTTGCGATCATGGGTGAGACATTTGGATTTGTGGGCGTCACGGTGATCCTCGGCTTGTTTACGGCACTCCTAATGCGGCTGTTGCGTATCACTGACCATTTGCCGGATATGACGATGAAACTGGCGGTTGCGGGCATATTCGGGTGGTTGGTTGCGCACGTCGTCCTGAATGTCGCATCGATGGTAGGGATTTTCCCGCTCACGGGCATCACGCTGCCCCTGTTAAGTTTCGGTGGAACTAGTATGATATTTATCACGGGCGCGCTGGGACTGGCATTTCAGCTGTCGCGCTATACATCTCATGATACGATAGTAGAGAACAGGGAGGATGCTGGTGAAAATACTCGCAGCCGGAGGGGGATCAGGCGGTCACGTTACGCCGGTCTCCGCCGTAATTCAGGAGCTTAAGAAACAAGACCAGTCGCTCGAGGCTATGTTCTTGTGCGACAAGGCGTTTGAGGTGCAATCTCGAGGCATCATGGAGCCCTTAGGTGTCAAAGTGCGCGTTATCCAGGCCGGAAAATTCCGCCGGTATGCTCATCTGACGTTTTGGCAGCACTTCACCGTGCCAAAGGTCGTGACGAGCAATTTTCTCGATATATTTAAGGTTGGGCGAGGGTTCTTCCAAAGTGTCTCAATTATTTGGCGCTTCAAGCCGGATGTCGTATTCACAAAGGGCGGGTTCGTCTGTCTGCCGGTCGGCTTGGCGGCGCATATCTTGCGTATTCCGCTCGTCATTCACGATTCGGACACTCGTCCGGGCCTCACGAATAGGTTTTTAGCGAAATGGGCCGATGCGATCGCGACAGGCTCGCCGCTTGAAAATTATCGCTATGCCTCTGATCGGGCTACATATGTGGGTGTGCCAATTGCGGATACTTTTCGACCAAAAAGTGACGCACAGCAAGCATCATACAAGCAAAAACTCGGATTTGACCCCAGTCGCTTGCTCGTCGTCGCGGTCGGTGGCGGACTCGGTGCGCGGAGCATCAACCTTGCGATGAGCAGGGCAGGGCAGGCACTACTCGACGCCGACCTCTCGGTTTACCTCGTGGCAGGGAAGGGGGGTTACGACGCGGCGCTCAGTGAGGCGCCAGAGGATGAACGGTTCAAAATTACGCCGTTCGTGTATGAAAATATGGATGAGTTGCTCGGTGCCGCTGATATTGTCGTGAGCCGGGGAAGTGCGACGTTCCTCCAGGAACTCGCGGGGCTCAAAAAGGCAGTTATCGTCGTTCCTGCTCATCAACTCGGCGATCAAATCAAAAATGCAACCGTCTTTGCCGCCGCGCACGCAGCAGTGGTCGTCGAAAACCTTGGCATCGAGGACGACTCGCGCCTTAGCGATGCGATTATCTCTCTGGCGCGCGACGATTTGCGCCGCCATGAACTCGCCGAAGCCCTCCATTCGTTTGCAAAGCCCGATGCGGCAAAAGATCTCGCACAAATACTAGTGACGGCAGCGAAGCGCTAGTGGTAAAATAAGCAGTAAGCATGGGGTTCATGACCAAAAAACAGCGACCGGTACCGCGCCGGCGACTTGTGGATGATGAGGAGACTCGGAAGAACCGAGTTGATGCTTTAGGTACAAAAAACCGCTTTACATTTCGCCGCAACCGTACGCTCACCGGTAGTCTATCCTCTGAGGTATCGAGTGTGAATGAGCACCATGCTGAACTGAAATCAACGCGCGTACATGCGCACCACCTTAGGCGCCACCGCAAACATGCCGGACTGGCACTTCTCGGCGCGATTGCCGCTGCTGCGGGACTGGCATTTCTGGTCTATCAATCGATTTCCACGGTTGAGCTCACGAGCGCGGTCGCAAAACCCGTTGACCAGCAGTTATATGCGTCTAAAATCATCGATTACCTCAATAAACACCCGGGCGAACGCTTTCGTTTCGCTCTTAATACTCAGGCACTGACGACGTATCTCCAGACTCACGACGCGCCAGAAGTACTATCGGTCTCAAGCGACTCGAGCTACGCGGGATTTGGTAAGAGTTCACTCAATCTCCGTTTCCGTGAACCGGTCGTCGTCTGGCAAACGGGCGGAAACCGCCTCTACGTTGATAGTAATGGTGTGGCGTTTACTCGCAATTACTTCGGTGAGCCTGGTGTTCAAGTCGTGGATCAGACTGGCATACAGGCGACGAACAACCAAGTACTCGTCAGCAACCGCTTCCTGGGCTTTATCGGGCTCGTGGTGGGCCGTATGAGTACTTATGGCTATAAAGTCTCTGATATCATCCTTCCGGCCGGTACGACGCGTCAGGTGGAGGTGAAGTGCGCGGGCATCGCATATCCGATCAAGTTTTCTATCGATCGAGCAGTAGGGGAGCAGGCGGAGGATGCCACCCGAGCAGTGACATATCTAGCGAGTCACGGAATCAGAGTTTCATATCTTGACGTGCGGGTGAGCAATCGCGCGTTCTACCAGTAGGGGAAAAGAAAATCGCCATCCCTTTCCTTCCAAACGAGAGTGTTCTAGAAATGTTCGTATTTTAATAAAAAACATACTAACATATCAAAAGTGGGGAAATGCAAATGCTTCCTCCAAAATAGGGAAAAGCAGTAGGGGAATACAAAAGTAACAAAAAGTCAAAGCGTTCATTACGCATGTGGAAAACCCTAAAGTCTATAACAAGACTCCGCAAAAATGACAACAAGCCCCTCGAACGTATCGAGCCGAAGCTATACGGGTGTGGAGCATCAATGAATGTAAGTAATACACAAATAGCACGCGGGTTAATGATGCCTGGTAGTGCGATACTCCCCTCAGTAGGAGAATCGGCCTCTTTAGCAGTCCTATGGGTAGTATGCTGATTCAACTTTGGTTAGTATTCCCAGTGTCGTAAAAGATATATTGTGCGACGTTAACTCTATATTCAAAACATGAACGTATACTCATTCCCTGCGGCGTGTTTTTGCATTATTTTTCCGACTCGCCTGTAATTATATTTGGTCCCCTGCTTTTGGTGAGCCATCAATTCCCATGGGCTGCCTATTTAAGCCTCATGACAGCCTACCTATAAATTTATCGGATTATCTGCCCGTAGATCCTTAGATCTACATACATAATATATGTTCCATATTTGTTCTAATACCTTTTGGAATGATCGTTTTAATAGAGGTCGAGTAGGGGTCCTCCCCCTGCCCATAGAGACGTCTCAGGAGAGGTGCAGGCATAGGCACTCCTTACTTCTAATGAAGCTTGAGGAGCGTCGGGTCTTCAGTTCTCGGGGCTGGTGCAGCTGGCGCGTAGGGAGCGGCTGCGGGTCGATCTTGGTCCGATGGGTGCACCTGGCCATTACCATTCTCCGATGGCTTCCTGCCGCGGCTGCGCGTACGTTTACGCTTCCTAGGCTGTCCATCATCATCGGATAGGGCGGGGGTATGCGCTTCCCTCTCTAATGGTGCGTGCTGAACGACGGCAGGCTCAACGAGGCCGGCGGATGCGGTATTTTCTGCGGGTTGCTTGCTCGCGGGCGCCTCAAAGGCGATCCCCTCTTCAGCGAGGAATTGTTTCTGGCTCTCTGAATAGCCGGGGTTGCCCTTCCCTTTTGTCTGGAGAGCCTGTGGAGGTAGGATCCTGTCTGAGATGTCACGTTCGATTTCGGAGCGAGGACGGCCGTAATTGGCGCGGGTATTCTCGATAATCTGATGGGTGTTGTCGGAAGTAGCGGTCGGGAGATTGAGCGTGCTGGCGCTAAACGCAGGGGCTTTCTCTCCGTTAATCACCATGTTGATGATGAAGTTACGGTTGTGCATTTGTAGGAGGTCGTTTGGCTCAAACTGTGGCTCGAACTGCTTGCCGAGCGACGCTGCATCATCAGCGGAGGCGCGGAAGCTCATCATAGTACCGACGTTACCAAATACGGCATTACGCACTGTATCGGACATCTGAGAGATATACTGGTTGGCTACGGTCAGGTTGAGGCCATACTTGCGTGCCTCAGAGAGGATGGTTGCAAAGGAATCGGTCGCAAAGTTTTGGAATTCGTCCACGTAGAGATAGAACGGCCGGCGATCTTCGATGTCGGGTATATCACTTCGGCTCATGGCGGCCAGCTGGATCTTGGTGACCAGGAAGGCGCCGAGGATGCCAGCGTTGTCTTCGCCGATAAGACCCTTGCTGAGATTGACGATAAGAATCTTTCCTTCATCCATCATCTCGCGGATATTAAAGGTAGATTTCGGTTGACCGATGATATTTCGGATAACTGGGTTGGCCGTAAAAGCACCAACTTTATTGAGAACCGGGGCGATGGCTTCGGACTGAAACTTCTCTGTCCAGCTGTCGAATTCGATGTTCCAGAACTGGAGCACGACGGTGTCGCGGCAGTAGCTGAGCGTCTCTCTGCGGAAGCGCTTATCAGTGAGCATACGGGTGATGTCGAGCATCGTCGTCTCGGGGCGATCGAGCAGCGCGAGGATAGTATAGCGCAAGATGTATTCGAGTCGTGGGCCCCACGATTCGCCGAACATGCGCTTCAGGACGCCGATCACTTCTGAGCTAATATTCGTCTTGTGTGACGGATCGATGATCTCAAGCGGGTTGAATCCGAGTGGAAACTCGGTGTCAGCCGGGTTGAAATAGACGACGTCTTTGAGGCGGCTACCGGGGATAAATTTCATGTTATTGATTGCAAAGTCTCCGTGCGGGTCGATGATGGCGTAGCCTTGGCCATGGTAAATATCTGAGAGCGCGAGGAGCTCGAGTGTACCAGATTTACCGGCGCCAGTCTGGCCGATGATATATAAATGACGCGAACGGTCGTAGCGCAACATGCCGAATTGGTGGAATATACCACGGAAGTTCGTGAGTCCAAAGGCAGAGATGTTCTCATCGATGGCTGGATCCCCCGTGATCACCGGTAATTTCGCGGGTGGTTCAGCGGTTTTATTTGATGCCCAGACGATATTTGGGGTTTCGACATTCGTGTGCGGGAGGTGGAATACAGAGGCCACTTCCTCGATATTGAGGATATATCCCCTATCGGCGAAGATTCGGCTCTTATATTTCCCGAGATCTTCTTTGCGGAAGCTCTCACTAGCCATCTTAAATCCGTTGAGATTCGTCGAGTTGAACTGTTTGAATGTACCGACGATTGCCTGCATATTGAGCTTGGCGGTCGTTTGATTCTCGCCGAGGTATGCTAGGCGGATTTTGACTTGGTACCCGAGTTTGTTCGCCTTCTTCTCTGCTTCGGCTAAGCGAGTCTTGTCGCGATCTGAGATCTCGGGTGCTTTCGCCTTTTCTCCCTCTTCAGGGGCCTTCCAGAGCGCTTCAAATAGCATCCCCAACCACTTGGCATCGAAGAATGAGCCGCCAGATTTACCACTCCTGATACGGGCGATCCACTTTTCGGATTGTTTGTGCCAGTCGTCAGCGATTGGTCGGACGAGGATCTGGATCCAGATCTCATCTTTGGTATCCTCGAGTTTCGCGAGCGTACCGGTGATGCCAGCAAGCGGGTCGACTTCGAAGCTCTGAAATGTCTTGATCGGTAGAAATTCAGTTGTGGTCAGGATCTCCTCAGAGGTGTAGACGATGCTGTGTTGGCGCTCGTGGCTCACGTAGTCTTCTTCGGCTTCGTGAATCTGTACCGTCGGGTATTGGGCGTAAATCTGTCCTTCGACGAAATTTTGAAGGGATTTTGGGGTCCAGACATAGAAACGGATACGGCCACCGACCGATGCAATCTCGAAACTGAGATGTTCTTGGTATCCCCCATTTTCTTTGAGCTCTTTGGCGTCGCGCAGAATACCATGAAGGCTCGCGAATAGTTGCTCGGCAGCGAGCTCAGATTTGTCGTTGGCTTTCGGGATCTCGAGCATCAAGAGGACGCTCTCGGTGTTGCGGACCACTGCTACCTGCTGGTTATTGCGCCAGGTCAGATATGCGAGGATAAGGACGATCGGCACCCAAACATACCACTGGAGCAAAAAACCGATGACCATCGAGATGAATTCCATAACTGAGGTCGATTGTATCACAAACAGAGGTAAAATGCAAGGTTAAGCGCTATGTTCCTTTTTTGAGGAATCAGATCTCTTCTTTTCGAATCGAAAGAAGCAAAGATTCTCACTTTGGACGGCAAAGTGAGCGAAACCGCCGGGGTGGCTTCGCTTCGCAGGGGCTCGAATCTCACTATTCTCGGCTTTCTGCGCGCGGAGCAAAGCTCGTGCTCGAAATACCGGGAATGGCTCACTTCTCACCTCTGGAATCTGCAGATACCCCGGACCCCATCTCATTTGTCTCGGCTACGCCGAGTTACGACACGTGGCATAGCCACGGTAGAATATCGGGGTTTGGGGATACCTGCAACCACCCGAGGATTGACGATGAAAAATCCTGCCTATCGAGCACGAGCTTTGCTCCGCGCGCAGATACGCAAGATATTTTCGGAGGAGATTCCCGGAGTGGTGAAGCCATCCCCAATGTTTTCGCCTCCTTTTGCACCAAAAGGAGGTTGTTCGGTTCCTCAAAAAAGGAACATACAAAAACAGCCGATTTCCCGGCTGCTCTATCGTTAGTCGTGAGGACTAGACGTTTTCTGCGAGACTGTAGGTCGCTTTGGCGACGCGCTTGAAGTCAGATTTGCTCTGGAGGTTCAAGAGGATAGTCGTCTCTTTCACCTGGCGGCTTTTGAGGACGCGTTTGACGATTTCATCGCGGTGGAGTGGTTCGCCAGCTTTTTTGAGGACTTCAGTGATGATGTCGCTGACAGTTCCCTTGCTGTAGCCCCAGCTGTCGAGGGCGTAGATGCCACGACCGATGAGGACGAAGCGCTTGTCTTTGATCAACTCATTGTGAATCGCCTGCGTAGTGACGTCTTTGCGCTTGAAATCGCTCTCTTTGATCTTGGTAGCGATATTACTGAAGTGCATCGGTTTACCATTGTCGGCGAGGATGACGTAGATCTTGTCGCGGATGTTCTTTGGGTTGACCGTTGGCCACTTAGTGAGGCCCCAGATACCCTTGAGTTCAGCGAGAAGTTTGCTGAGCGTTGCGAGGGCATGGACTTGGTTGGGTGTCTCGTAGCCACTGAGTTGGTCATAGAGGGCTTCGATACTGAGAGGTTCACCGTGAGCCTTGATCGTCTTGACGATCTCATCAACACGAGCCTTTACTTTTCGCTCATCGCCATATTCGGAAATACCGATGCCTTGGAAATAGTTGTCATTTTCAGAGATAGTTGCGAGTTTTGCAGAGATTTCACCGACGAATGCGAGATGAGCCTTGACGGTGCTCTCGGTTTTACCGGTGATGCGGTTTGCCATGTCTTGGACGCGAGCGACACGACCGTTTTCAGATAGGTCACGGATGATCAGTTTTTCGATATCACCTACGACAGGGATTCGGCCCTCTTCGGCGGCGATTTTGAGGCGTATGAGGATAGCTTTTTCAAGCTGTCGGACACGCTCGCGAGTGATACCGAGGAGTTCACCGATTTGCTCAAGTGTCTCCTTGCGGTCAAAGAGTCCGAAACGACGCGTGATGATTTCTCGTTCACGCTCCTGCTCGATTGTCTTTAAGATGTCCTGTACTGCTGACTTCAATTCAGCGGCCGTATCTTTTTCTACAGGTTCACTCATGGCGTATTAATTTAAATCCTCTCTGCCTCACCGTTTAATCTGTTAATCGTAGTTCGTTACATGTCATTATAGAACAAAACTTATTCCATGTCAAACATATTATTTGCCTGTCATGATTATATCACAACTTAGACGCTTATGGTAAATACTTTTTTCGGAGTTTTTATTGTACGGAAGTATGATCAGCCTGAACACAGATATTGCAGGAGTCAAATTACCCCTGATACGAAATGGGCCCGCCTCCGAAGAGCGGTGATCCCTCCAGGGGAACGGGCTCAATTCGTAGGCGGGCTATGGCTTCTTTCCCTTGCCCCAATCAGGATGGTCCTCGTTGAGGGCGTGCTCGTCAACGTCGTCGCGATCCACATCTACTTGCTCGTATGATGGACCGGCGAGTGCGTTGTTGACGTACTGGAACGTGAGCAGGCCCACCGCAGCTCCCGTGAGGGGATGCGCGAGCTGACTCATCCAGTCTGTCCCTTTGCCCCCAATCAGACCGAGCACTGCATCGAACAGAGCAATGAACCCGATCGTAGTCCATACTGCTCGTGACTCCCATCTTGATCGACGACTCCTACTAAGCCTTATGAGCATGAGAGTGATGAAGACCATGACTATATAGGCCAAAATAGTGAACGCGTAAATCATGTGCTTCCCTTTCCACGCGAGACTGAGACAGGAACTATTATGACACGGGCAACCAGCAAGTCAACTACATAGATGGAGAGATATGACGAACCCACCCTCCGGCGAGCCATTGAGGTGTTGTTAAGAGGATCTATTTCTTTGCACGAGCGCGGAAGCGGGATTTTGTCTTTGCGGGAGCATCGGCGAGGAGTTTTTTGGCATCTGCCTGAGTTAATTTCTTTGGGTCTGAATCTTTAGGAATCTTGGCGTTCTTCTTGCCGTCGGTGGTATAGGCGCCGAAACGACCGTTGAGGACCTTGATCGTGCCCCAATCAGAGATAGTCTTCTCTGATTCGGCTTTGACTTTGGCGGCGTAGAGTATACGAGCTTCTTCCTCTGTAACTTCACGGGGGTCGTGCTCTTTCATGCTGACGAATAGTTTGCCAACCTGGATATAGGGCCCGAAGCGACCGACGTTGGCTTTGATTTCCTGGCCATCCTCTGTCGTGCCGACGACGCGAGGGAGTTCGAAGGCTTTGAGGGCCTGCTCGATGGTGACAGTTTCGATGCGCGCACCGCGTGGCATAGGGGCGAATTGCGGTTTGTTGTCCTTGTCCTCTGTTGCGCCGAGCTGGAGCATCGGTCCGAAGCGGCCAAATCGCGCGATGATTGGACGACCAGATTTCGGATCGATACCGACTTCTGTGGCCTGACCCACTGTTGAGCGGTCGATGTCGCCAGATTGCTCGATAAGTTCATGGAATGGCGTGTAAAAATCTTTGAGCATCTGATTGCGCTCGAGTTTGTTTGCGGCGATATCGTCGAAATGCTCTTCGACACTGGCAGTGAAGCCGTAGTCGACGACTGGCTCGAAGTGGGTCGAGAGGAAGTCTGAGATAAGTTCGCCGGAAGGAGTTGGGACGAGTTTACCCTTTGTAGAGCCAGTTTTTTCCTCGACAACTGAGCGTTCGACGTCACCGTCGACGAGCTGGAGGACGATAATTTCTCGTGGTTTGCCTTCATCTTCGCCGCGCTCGACATAGCCACGGGTTTGGACGGTGTTGATGATCGTCGCGTAGGTGGATGGGCGGCCGATGCCAAGTTCTTCGAGTTTCTTGACGAGTGCACCTTCGCTGTAGCGCGCTGGTGGACGTGAGAAGACTTGGCGAGCTTCGATCTGATAGGCTGCGAGGATATCGCCACTGACGAGCGGAGGCAGGACGCTATCATCCTTTGATGACAGATTGTAGACGCGCAGGTACCCGTCGAAGGTGATGACTTGGCCCTTAGCTTCAAATGTCAGCGACTTTGCGGCACTACTAATAGTAATCGTTACCGTCGTGTTCTCGAGCTTGGCGGGTGTCATCTGGCTCGCGAGGGTGCGGCGGCGGATAAGGTCGTATAATTTCTGTTCGTAGCTATCGCCGCTCACGTCTTCTCGAGATATGTCGGTTGGGCGGATGGCTTCGTGGGCTTCTTGAGCGCCGGCAGATTTCGTCTTGAATTTGCGCACTTGGCTGTAATCATGCCCGTAGAGGCGTTTGACGTAGTCGGCGATGGCGGCGATCGCCTGTCCACCGAGGTTGACACTGTCGGTACGCATATAGGTGATCCGACCCTCTTGGTAGAGCTTCTGAGCGGCGGACATCGTCGAGCGGCTACTCATGCCGAGCTTTGAGTTCGCCTCTTGCTGGAGGGTGCTGGTTGTAAATGGTGCGGCTGGGTTTCGTGTGCCAGGATTTGTCTGGATATCGCTGACCGTAAATTCTGCACCAGCGAGGCTCGTGAGAAATGCATGTGCCTCTTCTTCGGTCGCGAAGCGCTTGTTGAGTTCAGCTTTGATCTCTTGGTGATCATGGACGAAAATCGCGACGACTTTAAACTCTGCGGCACCTTCAAACCCGCGAATATCGCGCTCGCGTTCGACGATCAGACGGACGGCGGGGCTTTGGACGCGACCAGCTGATTTGCCGCCAGGGACTTTTTGCCACACTACAGGACTAAGCTCGAACCCGACAATACGGTCGAGGATCTGCCGGGCTTGTTGGGCGCGGACGAGACTCATATCGACAGTGCGCGGGTGTTTGATCGCCTCTTGAATAGCGGTCTTCGTAATTTCATGAAATACAATGCGTTTCGTACTAGTAGGATCGAGGCCAAGTACCTCACAGAGGTGCCAGGCGATCGCCTCCCCTTCGCGGTCTTCATCCGTCGCGAGCCAGACATTGGCGACGCCTATGGTTTTGACGGCTTTTTTGAGCCCGGCGATAATTTTCTTTTTCTCCGCGTCGATCTCATATACGGTCTCAAATCCGTTTTTGACGTCGATCGGTGGCGTGCCATCTTTAGTTTTCTTGGCGATACTGCGGATGTGGCCAACGCTCGAAAGCACAGTAAAATCACCCCCGAGATATTTCTCGATGGTTTTGGCTTTTGCCGGTGACTCTACAATTACGAGGTTTTTGCTCATGCTATTGATCCACTATATATCTATATGGCTTATCCGCCAAACAACGGCTTATACTAACGCATGAGTTTGTAAAATGCAAATACAGGTGAAAAGTTGAACGGGCGCGACCGTGAAGTCGCGCCCGGGTGGGTGGTCAGAGGATGTGGAAGCGCTGGAGTGTTGCGAGGATGACCAGTGCCACTATCAGCACTAGAACCGTCGCGCACATCGCCCGTACCCCCACATAGATGGCCGCTTCTTGCGCCTCTGACCTCGACATCTTGGATTTCGGGCGACGTCGCCCGTACATGCCAGACATTGCCGCTCCTTCTCTCTCGAGGCCTCTTGACGAGGTAATAATACCACCTATTTATTGATAATACTAACGCAGGGTCCATTGGTTGGCGCCGAGGGAGCGGATGGTGCCAGTGAGTTCGAGCATCGTGAGGGTGCTGGCGAGCTCGCTCGGGTCGGTGTCGAGCTGCTGCTGAATATCATCCCCGTCGCGCATACCAGATTGGAGAAGCTGGATTACCTCTGTTTCGAGCGCATTTGACCCGAGGGCGAGTGAGGCCTGCGCCGTCAATAGTTCTGGGGCGATTATTTCTAAGATATCATCAGGTGAAGTCACTGGAATAGCACCTTGTTTCAAGAGGTTATTACATCCCGCGGAGAGTGGGCTGGTGATGTTGCCAGGAATCACGAAGACTTCTTTCCCCTGTGCGAGCGCATGGGCGGCGGTGTTGAGTGTGCCGCTTCGAGCCCCCGCCTCTGTGATAAGGATCGCGTCGGAGAGACCGCTCACGATCCGGTTGCGGTAGAGAAAACTCCATTTGCCGAGTGGCTCGTCTTCGCTTGTCTCTGATAGAATGGCGCCACCTTCGCGGATGATTCGCTCCCCTAGCTCTCTATTTGTATGTGGGCTGATCTCTGGTAAAGCATTGGCGAGTACGGCGAGAGTCGTGCCATGGGCATCGAGGGCGGCGCGGTGAGCGATGGCGTCGATGCCGAGGGCCAGTCCGCTGACGATAATGACCCCTTTCGCGGCGAGTTCGCGGCTAAATCGTTCCGTGACCTCTATACCGTATCGACTCGGCTTTCTCGAGCCGACTATAGCGAGTGTCGGTCGCCGTGTCTCGGGAAGTTTGCCCAGATAATATAACCGCTCGACTGGTTTATCGATATGCTCTAGTATTTGGAGGTACTTATGCTTATTGGGAACGATATTATTGATTTTCATGCAATTTTGTGCGGATAAGTATTGACTTTATGTCAAGTACGTGCTAGTATGAATACGATTGATTCGCCGTAAGGTGATCAAGCACCTTATACCCCCTATTCTAACTTATGTTAGGGTGCGTGTGATATATATCGTGGTAATCTACCCTCCACTACGGTATCGCTAGAAAGTATCACACGTATACTAACCCCTTTGTCCAGCGGATCACTCGTATTTGTGAGGTGGATCACGTTTACCCTGATGGGTGGGACGAAGGGTGAAATAGCGTCAGGTGATGCCCACCCTTACCTGGCGCTTTTTTGTTGGAAAAATTTTCTCGAGCTCCCCTCGCCTAAAGTGATATGATGAAAAAATGAGCAAACGTGAACCAGTGCCACGCGAGGGAGTCTATGATCTTTATTGGGAGTTTGCTGCAAAGCGCCAGCAGGCGTTTTTGAGACGTTACGCGGGTGAAGATGGACCGTGGTCAGATGACCCGATCTTGCAGGAGTATAAGTTTTGCAATGTCTTTCGCGTGCTCGATCGCGTCAGTCAATATATGGTGCGGGAGGTGTGCTATAGCAATGAGCCTCGCACGCCAGCAGATGCGATTTTCCAGATCACGGCGTTTCGCACCCTTAGCCGGATAGAGACATGGGAAGAATTACGCAGGCGTCTCGGCCACGCGCCGACCCTGCAAAATCTCGCTGATGGGAGCTTCGAACAGGCGCTGACAGAGATGAAAAACGAGGGTCAGACGCTCTATACAGGTGCATTTATCCTCTGTGCGGCCGATGCCTATGGGCGCGGGCTCAAACATCTCAACCACGTGGCGCTGTTTATCGATATGTTTCTCGCCCATGACGCTGCCTCGGAGATTCTCGCTGCCCCATCGCTGGAGGCGGTGTATCAGATTTATCACCGCTGCCCTCTCTATGGTAATTTCATGGCTTATCAGACGGCGATCGATGTGAATTATAGCGATCTAATTAATTTTTCGGAAAATGATTTCACCGTGCCTGGACTAGGGGCTATTCGTGGTATAAAAAAATTATTCACTGACTTAGGCGACTATACGCCAGCAGAGGTAGTGCTCTGGATGGTTGAGCGCCAAGACCAAGAATTTAAGAGGTTGGGGCTCAGATTTGACGGTCTCTGGGGCCACAAGATTCAAGCAATTGACGCGCAGGGTCTCTTTTGCGAGACGGACAAATACTGCCGTGTTCGCCTGCCGGAACTTGCATCAAATCGTACGCGTATCAAGGCACATTTCAAGCCGATCTCAGCGCCCGGTACGGTGTTTTTACCCCCGAAATGGGGCGTAGCGGTCCCGCCTAGCAGAAAGAAATAATTTCAGAAATATGATTTATGGGGGTGACCCGCGGGATGTTTTACGATCCCGCGGGTCTATTCGACAAACTCAGCATGAGGCTTCCGTACCTACGGACAACATGGCGCCGTATGTGGCATAGAGCTCATGGAGCACCTTTGTGGACGGTGGCGTGACGAACGTGATTTGAATGATCGTGCGCAGGTCATCATAGAGCCGAGGCCGCAACGCATTGTCGATGAAATTCGCCTCTCTTACGGCGCCCGCGAGGGCGCCACTGGTCGCCTGCAACCTGCCGGGTTCCTTGTAGGTGTTCGAAAGGAACTTCTTGCCCACCTTGCCCTTTTTGCTCATAGTGTACACGTACCCGTCGTCGCTGAGTAGCAGCGGTGAGCCTCCGTTAGCGGGCGTGAGGACTTGTCGTACTACAGCGCCGTGCTGGGCTAGGCCCGAGAGAGCCTCGAGGTAATTGCCAATTTGGCCACGGGCCGTTTGAATATTCTGATCGCGCGTGTTCACGGCTATGCCTTCCTGTCTGTCGAGGTTCTCCGGGCGGGAGAACCAGATGATTTCCTGCCTAGATGGCGTGAGTATAACATCATATCGAACAAATAAAAAACTCAAGCATTATGCCTGAGTAATAAAAATATTCGGTTCCTACTCCGGCCGCACACGATGTGTGCGCGACCGGAGTGAGGAGCTTAGTTAGTGGCGACGGAAGCGAGCACGCTCGCGGAACGCCTGAGAGGAGATTACTCGTGGCAGTGTGCCGATGTCCTTGAGGAACGTTCGTGCCTTGGCGCCCCACTCGATCCAGGCAATCTTACGAGCGATCCGGTTGAGCCGGTCTTCTAGCTCGAGGAGTGTCAGGCGTTGGCTGAACGGGTTCTCCTCTGTGCGAAGTGTCCAGTCGAAGATCTCTCTCTGGTCCTCGTCGACGACGCACCTGTCGAAGGTAAGCAGCCAACGCTTTTTTCGGCTTCCCGTGTTGGCGTTTGAGCCCTCGAGAATAATGGGGCCCCAGGGGACAAGCTGACCTGTCCTGAGTGGGCTCAGGTCAAGCCCCGTTACCCTATCCATCGACTGCTGGACCTGTGTGGTGAGCTGTTGAAGACTCTCTTCGTCACAGTTCATCCCGCGGCACACCTCTTGCACCTCGGGCAGGGTCGTGTCTACGGTCTTGTAGTCAAGAAGCCTTCGCCTGATCTCCTTCACGCCCATCTTTACGTTTGATGTTGACGTCCTATCATTAGCCATCTCTTCCTCTGTTTCTGCTAAGCTCCGATCCCGGAGCTTAGCGGTTGGCCTGCTTCGGAATATGTGCTAACTATGGCATATTGTGTTGAAAAAGTAAATAAATCCTGCATGCTACAATAAATCGATGACATTTTTCTTGATGATTCTCGCGATTTTACTCGGTAGCGCGCTATCGCTTTTCGGTGGGATAGTACTATTTCGTGACGGGCGACACCGTGAGCGCGCAATCATGCTCGCACTTCCCTTCGGAGCCGGTGCGCTACTTGCGGCAGCATTCCTCGATCTCTTACCAGAAGCGATCTCTATTGGAAATATGCGCGCCCTCCTCGGATGGACACTGGCGGGATTTACGCTCTTTTTTGTCCTCGAACGGACGGCGAGCTGGTTTCACCATCATCACGAACATGAGCACGCGGCAAGAAATGAACATCAAAATCGTCTCATCATGACTGGTGACCTCATCCATAACTTTATCGATGGCGTGGCGATCGGAGCGGCATTTCTCGTCAATCCCATATCTGGTTTCGTGACGACGCTCGCCGTGAGCACTCACGAGATTCCTAAAGAGATCGGGACGTTTGGTATGCTTCTCTCTCGTGGATGGCGAAGCCGAAAAGTCATCGTTGCCAACGCCCTCACGGCGCTTGGAACCGTCCTGGCGGCGGCGATTATCTACCTGAGCCACGATACGCTTCACCTTCCTGAGGCGGAGCTACTGGCGCTCACGAGTGGATTTTTCATCTATATCGCTGCGAGTGATATCATCCCAAGTATCCATGAACAACCACGAAAAGTCGCGACACTGCAGGCGGCAGTGCTCGTGGGCGGAATTGTGTTTGTCGGGATTTTGTTGAGATTATTGGGAATATAAGACCAATCCCGTTCCTTTTTTGAGGAACCGAACTTCCTTCTTTTCAAATCAAAAAGAAGCAAAGATTCTCACTTTGGTCGGCAAAGTGAGTGAAACCGCCTGGGTGGCTTCGCCCTGCGAGGAGCTGCCAATCCGTCCGTCTTGGCTCGCTGTGCGCGGAGCAAAGCTCGTGCTCGCGATACCAGGACACCCGAATCAACATCTCTTCGAGGTCTGCAGATACCCCGGACCCCATCTGAGCTATCTCGGCTACGCCGAGTGACAATACGCGGTTTGACCGCGATAAAAAACTGGGGTTTGGGGATATCTGCAGGTACTGGCGAAGAGGTAGCCTACCTGACCTGGGACGCGAGGACCGCAACCAACATAGTGTTGCCCGCAGGGTCGCCAAGACAGATAGGCTACCTCTTCCCGCATACCGAAGCCATCCCCAATGTTTTCGCCTCCTTTTGCACCAAAAGGAGGGCGTCTGGTTCTCCGCAAAGAGAACCTAGGTATTTAACGATGCGTAGTCGTCTCGAACGTACCCGCAATAAACGAGTTGATAATTTCATTTGCCTTCGATGAGACGTCAAGGATTACCTTGTGTTCATCTGTATTGAGCGCTGAAAGGACGAAATCGGCGTCGTCGATCGTTTCGCGGTGTTCGGTCCAGGTGCCGACGCGTAGCCGGGCGGTTTCTTCACCAAGATGTTGAGTAATTGATTTGATGCCATTGTTTCCCGCGTCGCTACCGCTAATTCGGGTGCGGAGTGTGCCGAGTGGAAGCGCGAGATCGTCGTGGATGATCAAGATGTCAGCCGGGGCGATCTTATAAAAATCACTGACAGCGCGCGCGGACTCACCGGAGAGGTTATAAAATGTCGTCGGTTTGAGAAAGATAGTCTTTTCTCCCGCATGGTTTAATTCGGCGATCTCCCCATGGAACTTCGACTTTGTGGCAAACCTCAGCTTATGTTCACTGGCAAATCGATCAACAAGTAACCATCCGACATTGTGGCGGGTTTTTTTGTATTCCGATCCTGGATTTCCCAGCGCGACGACAAGCTTCATGTCTGTAGTATAGCGTATATTGCAAATATATGTTAAATATGCTATAATGAAAGTAACGTCCCCTATCCCATACCTGAAAGGTAGGACGGCATGTGGAAGCAACGGTTTCTGTTTGTTATAGTGTTGTGCGCGGGTGTCTTAACGGCAGCCGCGACCGCCATCCTCTGGAAGCTCACGGCTATCGTTCGGTGGGTTTGCCCGGGCGGAATGGCCGTCACCGTCATTCTCGCCGGAATATGGGCTACCAGGGAAATAATGGTGGGCAGCACCTTCGAGAGGTGAGGTCCGAGACCCACTAAGCTCGGTTGCGCACGGGGAGGCTTCGGCCTCCTCTGTGCGCAACCGAGCTCGTTTTAATTGCTGATATATTATGCGATAACTAACCCCTCTTTTTCCTTCGGGATTGAGAGGGTTTGTCTTTTTAGTGGGAATTTTTTCGTGCTTCTAGCTTTTCGGCTTCTTTGCGTTTCTTGTAGGCTTTTGTGACCGGTTCGAGGCCTTGAGCGACACGCTCTTTGTTGGCTTTGATCTGTTTCTCGTCTCGGAAACTAAATTCAATCGGCGTACCAGTGTAGTCATAGAGTTCACGAATTTGGCGCTCGAGGTAGCGTTTGTAGCTCCAGTGAAGGAATTTCAGGTTGCTACCGTAGATGACGAACCATGGTGGCGTGGTGTCGGTCTGGACCATATAGCGGAGTTTCGGATGTGAGTTCTTGAGGCCGGCTGGTGGGTGTGCTTGGACGGCACGGCTCAGCGTGTCATTGAGGGCACGTGTACTCGTCTCTTGTGCGCGTCGGCTATCAATATCGAGAGCGAGGTCGAACAGCTTGGTGACGTTTTGACCAGTGACGGCGCTTGTGAAGATAAGTGGTGCCCAAGGGACGAAATCGAAATTACGAGCGATTTTCGGAGCGATTTCGTCACGCGTGAACTCGTCTTTTTCGGCTGAATCCCATTTGCTGACGACGAGGACGAGGCCTTTGCCACTCTCGTCGATAATACCGGCGAGTCTCTGGTCAAGCTGCACATTGAGCTCATTTGCATCCATAAGGAGGAGGCATATATCGGCTTCTTCGATGGCGCGCATGGTGCGGAGGACGGAGAATTTCTCGATGCCACGCTCTTGCTTACCTTGGCGGCGGACGCCAGCGGTGTCAATGAGTTGGACGGCGCGGTCTTTGAATTTGATGTCGATACGGTTTATGTCACGCGTGGTGCCCGCGAGGTCGGCAACGAGTGCCTGCTGCTTGCCCGCGAGGGTGTTGAATAGATAGCTTTTGCCGACATTTGGTCGACCAATAAGGGCGATACGCAAGATATCATCTGGGACGTAATCGTGCGCTTCAGGGACAAGTTCACCGAGGCGATCGAGCAGTTCGCTGAGTCCTTGGCCGTGTTCGGCACTGGTGCGGATGACGTCTTTTATGCCGAGGCGGCGGAATTCGTCTTCCGGGAGGCTCTCTTTGAGGTCGCATTTGTTAGTGAGGAGGATGACGGGCTTGCGGCTTTTGAGAGCCTTTTTCGCGACCATGCGCTCTTCATTGCCAGGGTACATCGTGCTGTCGACGACGACGAGGATGACATCGGCTGCGTCGGCAGCGTCATCGATTTGGTCTTGGATACCAGCTTCGAATTCATCTTCGGGATTTTTGAGTCCAGCGGTGTCAATAACGAGAAATTCGCCTTCCCCGCCACCAGCGTCACGACGTTGATAGCTAACCTTGCCCATGACGTTGTCGCGGGTTGTGCCAGGCTCGCGGGCGACGATCGCCTGCTGCTGTTTGACGAGACGGTTAAAAATCGAGCTTTTGCCCGCGTTCGCGCGTCCGATAATAGCAACAACTGGAAGTTTCATTCGGGGATTAATTATAACAGAGGTGGTAAATTATTGCGAGCATAAGCAATATATCACCTAGCGAATATCGACAGTTTCGTACTCACCGCTCTTTATATCACCGAGCGAATAATTTCCAAATTGTGTGCGATGGAGGCGTGTGACGGTGTAGCCGAGTGAGGCGAAGGTGCGACGAATCTGACGATTTCGCCCCTCTTGCATGGTTATTTCGTAGTATTCTTGTCCGGAAATATTCGGCTCCTGCTTCCCCGAAACGGCTTCGCTCCGGGCGCTTTGGGGCGCTCGGGCTGCAGATTGTTTCGATGAATCAAGAGCCGTCTCTTCCTCATGCGCAGCATCTACAGGAGAGTGTTTCGTAATGAGAAACTTGCTCATCCCATCTTCAAGCTGAAGACCATAATCGCTGATCATTTGTTGGTGAAGTGGTGCAAGCGGATGGTCGAGTTCGACTTCATAGACTTTTGTCTTATAGAACTTAGGATGGGTCATCTGGTGGGCGAAATCACCGTCATTGGTCAGCAGGATGATACCAGAACTGTCTTTATCGAGTCGACCGACGGGTTTGAGGGCATAGAATTCGGCAGGAAGTACAGAGTAGATCGTCGGGTTATCACCCTGTGCGCGGCGCGAGCAGACATATCCGACGGGTTTATGGAACGCGACGTATTGCTTCTCTACTTTCGTATCACCGAGTAGCTTAGCGCCGACCATTATCTCGTCACTCGCCACGATACGGGCGCCAAGGATGGCGGGAATGCCATTCACGATGACTTTGCTAGCCGCAATGAGATCGTCGGCTTCACGCCGAGAAACACCTAGCTCAAGTGCTAGGTGTTTGTTGAGGCGAATTGGTTCTTCGGCCGTCATAGTAGGTGTATTATACACCAGTTTGCGGTGGAACGGGCGGTGTCGGCACCGGTGGCTCCTCTATTCGAGGAGTTTCTTCGAAGTTAAGCCCAGACGGTACTGGCGGTACTATCGGCGCAGGTGACGTGACCTCAATAGGCTGTGTGACCGGGATTTGCTGAGGTGCAGGCGCCTGGGTAACGGCAACTGGCTGAGGTGCAGGCGGCGTGACGGGAGCTACTGGCGCTAGGGCGGCAACCTGTTGCTGGCTAAGTTCACCGGCCATCATGGAGGCGAAATCCTTTTGTGGTGCAGGATTTTCGAGTGGATGAATGACGCGGTCGCCGAGGTTAGCGGGACGGGTCGTTGAGAATGGAGCGGTCGGCTGAGGAAGTGTTGAGCCGATCGCGGGCTGAGGCTGTGCTGAAACAGGAGCCATGGGAGTAGGCATTGGCGTCGGCATTGGGGCCACGGGTGTCGGGACCATAGGGGTCGGCATCGAGACGGGTATGGATATCGGAGTCGGTGCGACGGGAGCGGAAGCTGGTGTCGGCATAGGCGCAAATGGTGCGCTTGGGGCTGGGATCGATGAAAAGGCATCCGCTGATGATACAGGAGCGTCACCTAAGACTTCATGGACGGTTCGGACGACATCTTCGATACCCACCTGAGATTTCACGAGGTAGCGGTCGGCACCGAGGGCTTCACCGCGTTTGCGCTGGTCTTCCGATGAAAGTGCGGTCATCATAATGACTCGAATGTCTTTTGTTTCGGTCGTGGAGCGCAAGATGTCGAGCATATCGAAGCCACTGATCTTTGGCATCATCACATCGCTCACGATGAGATTTGGGTGGTCTTTGATCGCCATAGCGAGAGCTTCCTCGCCGTCACCGGCAGAAACAATATCATAACCCTCGGCGAGTAATCGAACACCATATATCTCGCGCAGGCTCTTGTCATCTTCGACGAGTAGTATTTTTGTCATAATTACCTCTCATTGTATCCTTAGTACTGTGAAAATGCCATACTTCTCATGCTTATTCTCGGGGTGGAACTGATAAATTACGATTTTCGATCTGGCGGGCGTATTGTTCGCGGTTGGCTTCGAGGGAGCTGAGGGGGATATTTTGGAATCGACTGGTCGGGTCTACTACTGGTGTTGGTGCGTAAGTTGGCTGCGGTGGGGCTACGGGTTCTGCTACGGGCGCGGGTGCCGGAACCGGAGCAACTGGTTGGATCTGGGGTTGGACTACCATGGGCGCGGGTGCGTCCATGGGTTCGCCGATTACTTCACTGACGAGGGCGTCACTTGGCAAGGTCTCGTCGACCGCCTCTGTTGCCTCTATCGTTGCGCTTTCAAATTCAGTCTGTTGCATGATACGCGAGGCGTCAAGGCTCGAGGTTCGGGGGATTTCGAGATAGAAGGTACTTCCCTTCTTGTATTCACTCTCGAGGTAGACGCGGCCACTCATCGCTTCGGCGAGACGTCGACAGAGATAGAGTCCGAGTCCGGTGCCACCGATTTCGCGAGTCTGGGTGTTATCGATTCGGTAGAATTTCTGGAAGAGGTGTGGCTGTTCTTCTCTCGGAATGCCGAGTCCAGTGTCGGCGATGCTGATAGTGACGTGGTTATCGTCGCCCGTGACGTCGACTTTCACTTGGCCTTCGGGCGTATATTTGATGCCATTTTCGACGAGGTTTGCGACGACTTCCCTGAGGTGATCATTGTCGACATTTGCGTAATACATCGGGTGCAATTCGCGACCAGACATTCGGTCATGACCCTCTGCTGGGGAGCCGAGCATAGGCTGGTAGATCAAGGTAAGATGCTTCTCGTCGGCCTTCGGTCGGAGGCCCTCGACGATGTCTTTGACGAATGTCGTCACATCCACGAGCTTCGGATCGTTCTTGAGGCGTGAATCATCAGCTTTTGAGACGTCTAGGAGGTCCTGGAAGAGTCGACCGAGGTGTTGGGCGGATTCGTGGGCTTTAGTGATAAAATCGCGGGCTTTGTCGTCGATTTGCGCTGTCTGAGGGTTGAGCGTGAGCCCGAGGTAGCCTTCGATTGAGGCAACTGGTGTGCGCATCTCGTGGCTGGCGGTCGAGATAAATTCGGCTTGTTGGCGCTCTTCTTCGCGCTCTTTTGTGATGTCGCGGAAGACGACGATCACGCCCATGCCAGGCTGTCCGACGGGCGAAACGACTACTGAGGCGAGTAAATTTCGCCCAGATTGGGTAACGAGGCTGTAGCTGTCGGCTGAGGCGGGGTTATTGCTCGCGAGAGCGATCTGAACGGGGTCCTTCGTGTCGTCAAGCTCTTCGTTTTTGCTATCGACGAGCTTGAGCACGGATTTGTAGTGGAGATTGAGTGCGTCGCCATCACCCCACCCGACGATCTGCTGGGCGGCGGGATTGATGAGTTCGATGACGCCCTTGCCGTTGAGGGCTAATACACCTTCGCCGATGATTCTGATTACCACGTCGGACTTGCCGGCGATTTGGTTGAGTTGTTTGGCGATGGCACTATACGATCGGTCCTCTTTCGTATCGGCGGTGTGCGAACCGCTTGATTCGATATTGCGCCACGCGATGAGTCCGAGAATGAGCGGTACGTCTATGATCGTAAAGAGATAGATGAGATTCTGCAGAGAGTAATTGGCGCCAGTGAACATACCAAGGACGAGATAGCCATTGCCGATGAGGGCCGCGATGATAGTGAGACCGACACCAAATAGCGGCGTGAAAAGCACGCCCACTGCCCAGAGTAAGATGTATGGCAACAGAGATGGCGACGTGACGGCCAAGATACCAGCCTCCGCCATGTACGCGACGTAGCAGACGATTGCGCTTTCACTGATATCTTCTGGATGGGTTCGTAAGATTGAGTAGAGCGCGAGAATAATCGCGACGACGGCGCCAATCGCGGCGAGCCAGTTGATACCGACGAATGATGTCCACTCAAGTGTCCGGCGATTGATCATCGGAGCGAATGTTTCAACACCGTAGCCGATCAACACCAATACGCTAAACGCAATCAAAAGCGTCGCTATGCGGCGTTGCCAAAATCGGGTCATTGAAACGGCTCTGATGGTGTGCCCCCTACTTTTTCCTGTATGGTGAAATTATACCAAATCGTAAGCGTTAATAGCAAACTTCTATATCTTGAAATCGCGGCGTGTGTAGCCTATGTAGGTGACGATGAGCAGTACGACGGTCACAGACGCGGTGATCGCGACGTAGCCGAGGTTGAGATGACCGTCGGCGAGGATGTCACGGGCATTGAAGTAACTAAATGGTGTGACTTGTTTGAGCCAGCTGAAATTATCAGATAGACCCTGCAGGACGTCGGCGATATAGAAGACAAATACGAGGATCGAGACATACATCGTGGCCTGTTTCGGGTGTGTGAGGACTGAGGCGAAGAAGGCGCCCGCGCAGTAGAATAACGCCTGTACGAGCAGTAGCGCGAGGCTAAATGTTACGAGGTCACTGACAGGCACGGAGCCGTTATTGACCATCGCAATCGACGCGTAGGTCGAGAGTGCCGTCACGACGAATATCGCAAGCAGGATCAATACTCCCGCGATGAGTTTCATCGTGAGCAGGTATGCCCTTTCGCGTGGTTTGACGTAGAGAAATTCGGCGGTTTTGTCCCGCTCTTCTTTCGAGATGAGATCGGCGCCGAGCATGCCGGCGTGGATCGCGAGCATAACAGCGATAAAGATGAAACAAATGCCGTAATAGCCTTGAATAGTGCCCAGGTCGAGACCCGTCATGCCGAACACTGCCTGCAGGGTTGCCGGGAAGGCTTGCATGAGTTGCTGCGCAGCAGCAGCGTCGCCAGAGAGAGCGGCATACTTGCCCATACTGAGGAACATAAAGGCGATCATCACGACACTCCACACGATCAGATGGGTTCGGTGAGCTCTTAATTCGCGTAAAAATAGGTTCACGTGACTGCCGGTATATCCTTTCTGGTGTAGATGAGGAAACTCACGACACTGAATACAATGATGAGCGCGATGCCGTATAGGAGATGCGAGAGGTCATAGGCGCTATCGGTGACGATTTTTTGATAGTCAATGAAGCGAAATGGGGTCATCCATCGCACCGTGTCGTCGCCGACGATCATACCGAACAGCGCGAGCAAGAAAAAGCCGAAACTGATGCCGATTGCGAACGGGGCGACGGATTTTAGCTTCTTCGCGAGCTGGCTGATCAGAAGTCCGAGTGTAAAGAACCAGAATTGGATGAGCGCGAACGCTCCCCAGAACAGAAGATACTGCGTCTGGTCGATGTCGCCTGCCCCGAAAGCTTTGGCGAGCACATAGGAGCTCACGGTGACGATCACCTCTGTAACGAGGAGTACAAATACCCCGGCGAGGACCTTTTGGGTGTAAATAGAGACGCGACTTCGCGGCTTCGAAAGTAGGAAATCGGTCGTATTGCTAGCCGGCTCCTTCGAGAGGGTGCCGAGACCGACCACCGCGGCCTCGATGGCGCCGATGAGGGTAATAAATGGAAAAATGTTACCGAAAAAACCGAAAAAACTAAAGAGGCGCATGTCGCCGCCCATTCCCAGGATATGATGCACCGCTGGAGGCAGATGTTTGAGGGTTTCGAGCAGCTGGGTGGCGTCTTTGCTAAACGCCGGGTAAATCGACAAATACAGCGAGGTCAGAGCGATGATCGCGATGATCCAGATAGCTGTGGTCACTCGCGCAGCGCGCAGTTCGTAGCGGAAAACGTTCACGGCCTAGTGCGCTCCCTCGTAGTAATGCATGAATATCTCTTCGAGTTCCGGCTCTTCGATCCACGCGCTCTTGGGCTTGAGTTTCGCAAGGAGGTTGAGGATATTGTTGACGTCCCCTCGATAGAGAAAACTCACGTGGCGGTCATTGACCTGGAGATTGCTGACGCCTGGCAATTTGAAGATACCACGGTTGATCGGCTGTTCA
>Ga0209540_10000389_pt1 | contig 42925 bp, 40 predicted proteins | sample BarGraIncu01121A_FD_184501 | JGI IMG/M metagenome (GOLD analysis project Ga0209540, IMG submission 184501) | Arctic peat soil microbial communities from Barrow, Alaska - Barrow Graham LP Incubations 011-21A (SPAdes) (version 2) | ecosystem: Environmental > Terrestrial > Soil > Wetlands > Peat... | reverse complement strand
CTATTCGAAGCACAATTAGATATAATTTATGCAGCATGAGTAATTCCAACGATTTAAGTATAAATACAAATTGGTTCAACTTGTTATTGCAATTGGTCTTTTTAAATTTGTTTTCTAATTGCTAATATGTAATAATCCCAGCTTTATAGCTTGTTAAATTTAAATGGTTAAATGTGTTACAACTATAAAGACTAAGGATTCCATAATTGGTCTCATTTTCTACTTTTTTACTGTATTTAATCTATTGTAACACAGAAGTCATACAACAACGCTACATACCAGAAATTTAACATTATAAGCTTAATCCATTTATTTAATCACATCTTCATGCTCTATATTTCTTATAGCTAAATAAGCAATACATATCCCTATAATAGAAAGTGTTATTGGTATTGCAATAATGTTACTTAATGAGTAGCCTCCATTATTAGAGCACATAATAGATACTATTAATATTGCAGATACTATTGTAGCAGGTACTGATTTTTTTCTCATCCCAAAATATAGAGGGATTAGTCCCATACCTATAGACGCTAAAGCATTAATACCAATGGTCATAAAGTTGTTTATTATTAATGCGGTAGTTAGTTTCTCCGGGGTGAATTTATAAAAGACATTAGTGATGCATAAAACAAAATCTATAAAGATATTAGATAAGACTATAGATATAAAAGTAAATAATACCACAATAAGCAATTTAGCTATAATCAACTTTTTTCTGTTTATTGGATACATGAACAGAAGCGTAATTGTATCGTTTTTATATTCTTCAATAACAAGCCTTGCAAGAATCACTGAAGCAAATATTATAAAAGTAGCTTTTACCATGGTATCAACCATTGAAACGGTAAAATTAAAGCTAGTAAATATCATAGAACCATCTTTTATTGATCCAAAAATCATTATTATCAGCAATCCAATAATAACTAGATTCGCAATTAAAACTCCTTTAATATTACCCCTCACTTTATTTTTTTTCATTTCTAGTTTCATTAATTTAAGCACGTGTACCACCTCCATTTAATAAATTCAAGAAGTAATCCTCTAAGGAACTATTTTTCTTAGTTATCGCTTCAATGGCAACATCATTTAATATTAAGGTTTTAGATATAATACTCTGTGGTACTGTATTTATATATATCCTTATTACGCCATTATCTATAACTTTAAAATTAGAGATATTAAGATTATTTGATAAAATATAGGCTGCCTTTTTAGAATCACTAGTAACCAGTTGTATATATTCTGTATTGCTTTCTCTAATGCTTTCCATAGAAACTTCTTCTATTAATTTTCCATTGTTTATAACCCCTATAGTGTCCGCCACCTGCTCAATTTCTCCTAAAATATGGCTGGATAGTAATATTGTTATTCCGTACTCCTTGCTTAACATTTTAAACAAATTTCTTAGTTCCTTAATTCCTATTGGATCAAGTCCATTAGTAGGTTCATCTAGTATTAACAATTCTGGCTTCGTTGTAATTGCTCTTGCAATTCCAAGTCTTTGCTTCATACCAAGAGAAAACTCTTTAACCATTTTATTATCAATATTTTTCAGATTTACAAGATCTAAGGCTTTATCAATGGCTTTCTTATCATGATAACCCATATACTCACAGTGGAGTTCTAAGTTTTCTCTAGCTGTAAGTCTTTCATAAAATACAGGATACTCAATAATAGTACCTAGTCTTTTCAAAAACTCATAGGACGTATTTTTAAGCTTTTCACCGAAAATTTCGATTTCACCACTTGTAGGCTTAACTAGATTTGTCATCATCCTCATAATTGTTGTCTTCCCTGCGCCATTTGGTCCTAGGAATCCATAGATTTCACCCTTTTTAACATTCATACTCACATTTGATACAACTTCTTTGCCATTATAGGTTTTTATTAAATTATAAGTTTTTAATATATATGACATTTTCATTTCCCCTTCCACCACTTTCTTATATTTCTATTGTAGTAAATAAACTTCTCTTTTTTATTACTTAAATCTTACAAAATTCTTAAGTTAAAGTATCTCCTAGCGGAGCTATAAAGTATCTCCTAGCGGAGCTATTAAGTATCTCCTGCCGTATTACCTATCATCCTCTATACTGAAATGTCTTTAAATTGCCTTAAAAAAATAAGATGCCCTATCTATTGAGCACCTTACTTACTATAATCATTAATAAGTTATTCTTTTTAATTTAATGGTAAACAATGTTTTTTCATAAGGTTTGCTCTCAAGGATTATCTCTCCATTCAATTTTTCTACAAGTCTTTTAGTTATTGTAAGTCCAAGACCACTGCCCTGATACCGTTTATTTCTTGAATCCTCAAGTGTGTACATCCTTTCAAAAACGCTGTCTTTATGTGTTTCACTAATGCCTTTACCCTTATCCCAAACCTCTACATATACATAATCATCATCGCTTCTCAAAGACAATCCTAAAACCATTCCCTCATTTCCATATTTAATAGCATTTGAAATTAAATTATTTATAATTCTATGTAGTGCCTCTTCATTTCCGAGACAATAAATATTATTTTCTGGAATATCAATAATAACCTCAAATCCTTTGTAAGTTAAAATATCATAAAAAGCCAATATGTTTTTCCTGCAAACTTCATTCATATTAATTCTTGTTAATGGGATATCCGTGTCACCTGACTCTAATTTTGCTAAATCAAAGAACTTATTAACAAGCTCCACCACTTCTTTTGTTTTATTTTCTACTTTTAATAATAAAACTTCCCTTTCTTCGCTACTTATATTTGTATCTAGTTTTATTGTTTCAATATATCCAAGCACCACTGTAAGTGGTGTTTTTAAATCATGAGAAATATTTGAAAGCATTTTCTTCATTGTTATTTCAGCTTTTAAATAATCTGCTAGTATTTTTTGATTATGGTCTAAAATATTATTAATTTCTATTAAAATATGTATAAGCTCTTCATCATCAGTAAAAATCAAAAGCTTCTCACTGGTGTTATTTTTTATAATACTATTTAACTTTTCATGAATATATTTTAAATTATCGCTTCTATTTTTTTGTAATCTATGTTGGAAATAAATTATGCCTAATAAAATAACTACCATTATTAATAAAAAAGTATTCATATTAAAATTCTCCTAATTTATATCCTATACCCCATAAGGTTTTAATATATTTAGGCTCTGAAGGATTATCTTCTATTTTTTCTCTTAACCTTCTAATGTGTACATTTATCACATTCTCATCTCCAAAATAGTCATCCTTCCAAATAAAGCTATAAATCTGCGATTTAGTAAAAACTCTATTAGGATTTGAAATGAATAGCTTTAAAATATCAAATTCTTTTGAAGTCAGCTGTAAGTTTGCATCCTTTTTAGTAACTGCATAATTTTTCAAATCAATCGTAAGGTGGTTAACACTAATAATATTTATTTCTTCTTTCTTATCATTTTCAGCATATTGATTGGCACGTCTTATGGCTGCCTTAACCCTTGCAGAAAGCTCTATCATGGAAAAGGGCTTGGAAATATAATCATCTGCACCGAGTCCCAGGCCTACAGCCTTATCCACATCACTGTCCTTTGCTGACATAATTAAAATAGGTATTAAACTTGCCTCGCGAACAATTTTCATAACTTCCATTCCATCAAGCTTTGGCATCATTATATCAAGAATAATTAAATCAAAGGAACTATTTAAGAACTTATTTACTCCTTCCTCACCATTAAAAGCGGTAGTTATATTAAACCCTTCTTTTCTTAGATAATTTCCAACCATTTCACTAATGGCTATATCATCTTCAATAAGTAATATCTTTATAGATTCTTTATATAACATATTTAATCCCCTTTATATTATAATTTTAACTATATCTTAAGTAAACAAGGGCGTTACCGCCCTTGCTCCTCGACGGAACCGTACGTGCCCTATGTCGGCTAAGTCAGAGGGATTACTCCCTCTTTCTCGCCTAGGAACTGTACGTGTCGCTTTCACGACATACAGCTCGAGCATACTTTTATCCTAATTATCTTGTACTTTTGTTTTATCATTATATTTCCTATCACGCATTTTAAAGTATTCTCCCAAAGTTACATCGTAAGGGCTAGCATTATGTTTTATCATTGTGTGTCTTATTATTGGTGTCTGCATCATTCTTTTCAACTGCCTGTTTTCTATTGGGTCTGTAAGTGTCCATTTATTTTTACTTTTACCCGTTAAATCCGATTTATAGTATCTCTTATTTATCCATTTTGCTGATTTCTTAGGGTGTAATCGTTCTAGGAATCTTCGATTAACTTTATATATATGAAAATCCATTTTCGAGAACGTTTCTTTGGATACCATTGGACGCCAATAGTTTGCTTTGCCAATAATAATTGGATTCAGTATATTAATAACTTTTCCTACCTTATGTCCGTTTAGTTCATGCACCTTATCAGAAATCTGTCGCATACTCTTTTTAACTGCTTCTTTTGATGGTTTAATTAACAATTTTTCACCTGTAGATGTCTGATATATTCTAATATTGAAACTTAGGAAATTAAAGCCTTTTGTAATTTCTACAACTCGTGTCTTACTGGGTTCCAATTCAATTCCCCTTAATTCTAGATATGGCTTCAGTTTATCATAAATATCCTCTGCATCTTTTTTACTTTTACAGATGATTGCGAAGTCGTCTGCGTATCTTGCTATCGCATAGCGAGTTCTATTATATGCACACTGATAACCGTCACTTCTGACAAATGTTTTATATTTTATGCCCAGTTGTTCTTCCATTCCATGTAATGCAATATTGGCCAGTAACGGTGAAATGACAGAACCCTGTCCACTTCCTTTTTCCGTCCTGTTAAATACATTATTGTCTACATAACCTGCTTTTAACCATCTTTCTGTCACTGTTTTTCCAGGAAAATCTTTTATCTGCTCCATAATATGATCATGGCTTAGATTGTCAAAACAGCCTTTGAAGTCACCCTCAAATATCCATCTTTTCTTCTTTTGAACACAGGACTTAAAAATTCTTTCTATTGCATCATGACATCCTCTTTTGGGTCTGAATCCGTATGAAGTCGGTTCAAATCTTGCTTCCCATTGTGGTTCTAGTGCCATCTTTGCGATATTCTGATATATTCTGTCTTTAATCGTTGGTATGCTTAACGGTCTGAGTTTTCCATTTTTCTTTTTGATATATGTTCTATAGGATGGTTTTGGATGGTGAAGGCTTATTTGGTAATCAGCCATCTTACGAAATAACTTAAACCTTTCTCCATCAGTTAATACTGTAAATCCGTCAACCCCCGCTGTTTTTTTCCCTTTGTTAATTTGGGTAATTCTTTTTATTGATAATATCAGTGCTGATTTGCTATGCATCAGCAACCTTTGTAGTTCTTTTACTTTGCGTTTATTTCCAAGACTTTCGGCACGGTATATTCGTTGTTGCAGTTTTTCTACATATCTGTAAACATGAATCCAATTAATTTGTTTCCATGTGATATTGTTGGGCAATGTGGACTTCATTATTAATGAAGCATTTCTCATCTGTTACCTCCCTTTGGAACTACTGCTTTCCGCTTTATTCCGTGTTGTACACCAATTAGAAGTTGGCACCCTTTCGGGTATGTCCTTCGACATTATCTACCCAGTTATTTCTTATTCCTGATGGTTTGCACCATGGTAGCTTTTGCTTTTTCTAACGTTCCTTTACCCTCTAAAGAATTGTATCTTCCTTACGGTTGACCTACCATTTCCATGGACTCTATAGGGCTTATCAAGTTTGACTTCCATTAGTTGCGAATGGGTTAGATCTAATCAATACGCCGACAGATATTTGGGTAGTTACGTATGCACGCCCAAAGTTGCATTTTCCTATCTGTAATGCAATATCTAATCATATCCTATCTATTGCTGCCGTTAACGACGCTTAATCATAGACCATACCATTCTTTCCCTTGCCCTTGACCATCTCGGATACCAGACTATCAATTAGGCTTTTCCTCATGCAACCCACCCCAGAATTACTTCTGACGCAGTTTCGGATGGAAATGTCTTTACTACTAAGACAGCAGATAACTCTGCACTAATATTATTGCAAGAAGAAGCCACTTCTTGTCGCACTTAGGCATACGGCTCTTCACATCATATTTTAATCACCTATAGAATAAACTTACATTTATAGTTGGTTCTAATAATGGAAAAGTTTTCAGCAAACCATTATAGAATGTATCAAGTGTATAACTTCTTCTTTGACTTCTTCTATTAAGCCATTTAAACAATAACCACTTGACCACATTTTGGTAACTTTTCACACCTCTTGTATTATCAGTAACTCCATAATACTGATAGTGTCCCCTAAGTTTCTGATTAATTTTCTTAAACAGTTCACCTACGGGCATTATTCGATTATTCTTAACCCATTCCTTCATTTTCTTGACTTTGCTTCGAAACTTCTTCTTACTAGTCTTAACCTTGCAACGAAAGAATTGCTTATTAGCATTTAAACTACAATAAAATGTAAATCCTAGGAAATCGAAAGTTTCGGGTTTGGTTAATCCTTGTTTTGCCCTGTTTTGCCTGGCAAACCTCCCAAATTCCAGTATTTTTGTTTTATCTAAGGCTAGTTCTAACCCAAACTTCTTAAATCTCTCTATTAACCTTAGATAAAATTCTTCCGCTTCCCATTTGTTTTGAAAGCAACACACAAAATCATCACAATACCTTATTAAATATGCTTCACCTTTACACTGCCGTTTTACTTTAACCTCAAACCAATAATCCAATACGTAATGCAGATATATATTTGCGAGAATTGGTGAAGCACCATTCCCCTGCGGGGTTCCCTGTTCACTTTCCAACAGGTTTCCACCTTCCATGATTCCAGCTTTTAAGAACTTCTTTATTATTCCTATGAATTTCTTATCTGCTATATCATGTTCAAGAAATTTTATCAGCCACTCGTGGTCTACGTTATCAAAGAAACCTTTTATATCAGCTTCCACAATATAACTCACTTTATGGTACTGAACATTTTCTATGATTTCTTTGACCGCCTGGTGACAATTCCTATTTGGTCTAAATCCAAAGGATTCATTGAAAAATTTCGGCTCATAAACCTTCGTTAATATCTGTGATATTATATTTTCAACTAATTTATCTTCATAACAAGATATTCCTAATGGTCTCATTTTATTGCTTCCATCTTTCGGTATATACACTCTTCTTATAGGTTTTGGCTTGTAGCCTTCATTTCTCATCTGTTTTACTAAATGTTTAACTTTTGATTCTAAGTCTACAGAATAATCTTCTTTTGCCACTCCATCAATTCCTTTTGCTTTATTTCCATCCATTTCTATATGGCTTGAAATAAGTGTCTTTTCATTGATATAAGAAGCAAGATTTTGAACCTTTCCATCAATTTTAGCTTTTTCTATGTTGTATTTTATTCCAAGTAACTCGTTAATCATATTCTTCAGCTCTCCTGTCTGTAAAATTACACGTTTTGCTCGAAGCTATGTTGTGCTAACCCCTTCCCTCCATCTGCTTTCACAGGTTTCTATGGTACTATGAGTTAGTCGGACTTCCTATAACCCATTTGCTCATCTTGCTCGTTTCCTTGCTTGACTTTGCATACTGATTTCTCAGAAATTATAGGACCTCAGCTGTTCTAATAACATACTTATCATCAAACTCGCCAAGCCCTTAGACCTCGGAAGAGTTATATAAATCTCACCATTGCAATTTATATAATATTGCCTGCTACATATATAAAAGTATCGACCTCTTCATTTAAACAATCATTTCGTGGCTGAATAACTTCACTTTCGTTTCGGCTCGTTTGCTCCCCGCCCTACGCTTAAACCTAATGTTACCACTTCGGCTCCAAGGACTAGGTATAGGTAGTTGGTTAAACCTTACCTAATAGGATTTTCCTACTGTATGTTAATAGCTTACTAATGAAAATAGAATTACTTCCATTTTCAAGAGGAAACAACACGCATTAGCGTGCTGCTTCGCAGCTCGCACTATAGGAATATTATATCATTCCTTTGTGGAAGCTGTCACCAAAAGTAGGGTATATAGCAACTCACTTTATAATAACTTTATATGATTATTAAGGACATTTTCTTCTAGATACAAAACCAGAAAATGATTAACGGTTTGATAAAATCCACATCAGATTTAGCTCCTTATAATTGAATAAAAATCTACAAAATCACAAAAATGCACATTCTTAAATATGTGCATTTTTTATTGTTCAAATATTTATAAATCATTATTAGGATAATTGAATATAATTTTCATTATGTTGTTTTTTCATTTAATTAGATGTAAATTATTTCTACTCCTGAAAACTTAATATCGCCAACTAATGTTAAAGTATTTGTTGTTACCTGATTGTTTCTATTCTTTTCATTAATAGAACCTAAAACTACATTAGTTTTATCATCAACATTCCATTCTCTGGGTATATATAGTTCTATTCCTGAAAAAGAAGCACTAATCCTAACTATAGCATTATCATTACTCATTATTGCCTTATCAAAATATACCTTCATAGATCCAAAAGAGCAATTAAAATCCGCTTGCTCAAAATTATCAGTATTTATATATTTAATACTAGAAGTAAATGAATTTTTAATTCTAATGTGGCTTTCGTCTTCTACATCAATTTTCTCAAACTTATAATCTTCACTATCAAATTTGAAATTAACACATTTAGTATGCTTATGAAAGATCATAGAAAGACCAATACTACCAAGTAGCGCTGCTATGAGTACAGTCCAAGGTGTAATATTTGTAATTCCTAATTGCTTATCATACATTATACAAATAAATGCAATAGGAAATAAAACACCTGCAAAATTAAGTCGAACTATACTCTTCACAATAACCGCTACTAAAAAAGCCGTTAACAGCAAACTAATTACATTTACATTAGGAAAGTATCCAAGTTTACTTATAATCAAGAAAACTCCCATTAGTATAAATAAAATTCCCCAAAAAACCATTTCTTTTTTCATATTATTTCCCCTTTTCTAATAATTTAATTTTTAGTGGTTTATAATAATATCTTGAAACATATACCTGCTTGTGAGTATTTTGAAATTCAACCTTACCTGATGATGATAGACTTTGTGTTATGGAGTAAATATGATTTGTATTTAGAATTGTTGATTTTGAAACTCGCATAAAATATCCTGGCAAGAACTCTTCAAGTTCGTAAAGCTTATATTTAACGCTATATATATTGTCAATGGTATGTGCACAAATACCATTTTCTTCAGTTTCAAAAAACAATATTTCTTCCAAAGAAAGATAATACTCAGTATCCCCTCTATAAAAAGTTATTCGTTTCTTGTGTAACAGCAAATCGTGAAACATAATTTGAATATTTTTAACATCTTCATTAAGTTCACTACATCTAATAATAACTTCATCTTCGTTTATTTTATTATCTACTTCGATTCGTATTTTCATATTTCCACTTCCCCACATTTTTATTATATTCACTATTTTTTTCCTTGTAAATATAAAAACAGTAAGTGGTTAGTTATTCCTTGTAAGTGGTGTATTTTAACACAGATTTAAAATATATCCAAAGGTTTCTTCAATATAATTTTTTATCTCTACCTTCCCTCTAAAGCCAAGATATTTCCATGGCAGATTTAGTAATAAATAACTTTAAAGAAGTGAATTATATAAAGTTAATTCACTAGGAGAAAATATGGTTAAAAAATTCAAACAAAAGGAGGTTTAATTGAATATCGAACAGAGGGAAACGGGCCAGTGATATGAGTACTTAACTTCATACCTGCTTTTTTAGCCGCACGAACTCCGTTATGAGAATCCTCAATAACTATACAATCTTCTGCGATTACCCCAAGCTTCTGTGAAGCAAAAATAAATATATCTGGTTAAGGCTTACTTTTCTTTACATAATCGCCGGTAACAAAAACATCAAAGTATTCATCTATTTTAAATTTCTTTGCTATAGCTTCAATTTATTTTCAAAAGTTTTGACTATTTTATCCCGAAGCATCTGATAGATTTTGGACTGCAAGAAAATATTGATGATGAAACTCTAGAGGAATTTGATTCAATTTTTAAGGAGTATAAAAATGGCGAAGAAAAGAAATCAAATTAATTATGAAACTAAAAATATAGCTTTTATATCTCTAATTAAAAATCCTAATCAAAAGATACTTTTACTAACGTAAAAAGGGCTACTAACTCACGACCGAAGTCACGAGTATGCGTAGCCCGACTTATCAAATGTACCATTTTCACCTAAACTCCAAGTATATTCCTTTTTGATGTTTGTCCAGACCCCATAGGAGATACCTCAAAGTTATCTCCTTGCTAAACTTTTCATCAATCAATTTCTTGTGCAGATCTTAAAACTTCATTATATAATTTTACTGACATTCTAAACCCATTTTCTATTAATATATCCAAGTATTTTTTTACACTTTCTATTTTTTTATACTCTTTTGCTAACAACAAAATTCCCATTAATCCAACTGTTCTCAACAACATTGTCTCTGCGAAATGCCTAGCTGATCTATCATCTATTATTACTCTTTTTATTTCTAATTCTTTTGCTGCAACCATGACTTCCAATTCTCCCCTATGAAGTCTGCCATACAATTGTTCAACTAGCATCTTATTTTTTACGCTATATAATTTAATATACTTTCTTTCAATAGCTTCTCTTAATTCTTTTGCACCTATCTTCTTAATCTTATCATCTATAGTTATTTCTTTATAAACCTCATCTGTGATATAGACCTCGTCAAAAATCTCCCATAACAGATTTAGTTTTTTGATAATACTTAGTCCAATAATCGGACTTGAGTTACATACAACTTTAATCATTTTTAGTATCCCCTACTTCATCTTTAAAATCTTTTAGTGCAATTCGATCAAGTCTAAATTCATCTTCTGTATATTCATTCCATGGTATGTTTTTATTTTTAAGTAAATCCATAAAATCTACAAGATCCATTTCCGCTATTTCAGCCGCACGAGCTAATGACACAGATTTACTGATAAATAATGCAATTGCAATTGATATTGTTATATTATCATTTAAAGATTTTGAAAGTCCCAAATCTTCTATAAGTGGTATTAAATCATTTGATAAATCTAAACTTATTTTTATTCTTTCAGAACCCATTTATTCCACATCCTTAATTTCATAATGAAGACTTTTTATATTTATATTATACCCTATATTCTAAGTAATTTGAATATACGGCTGAGAAATACGAAATATCTTTTAGCTCTTATAAAAAGGGATGCCCCTATATTTTCTAGATATATACATAGCAGTATTCGTCTAATCCATTGCCATGGCATAAATATCGATTATTTTCTGATAAAATCTTCTTTTACTAGCCCTAATTTCTTGAATTTTTACAATTATTTCAATCAACAAAAAAGTGCCCTCACAGGCACTTCCTTCCTAAACTATAGCAATTATACTAGTACCAGTAGTAACAATCTTAGCATCTTTCTTGCCAGTTAGGTTACCATTTGCTGATGCAAATATGTTGCCAGTGATGACCAAATTCATAAGAGCATTTACTTCGGCTGCAGTTATAGTTGGAGCTCCATTTACATCTGCTTTAATGTCATCTACAGTTAAAGTAAAATACTTACCTTCTGTATTTGTTAAAAACCTCATAACTAAATTATGCATATCATTTTTCCCCCTTTAAATTAATCTTTTTAAACTTTAAGTTTTAATTAAATCATCTCCTGCGGAGCTGCAATATTAACGACTTCAGAAGGAGATTTATACACCGACTGAAGGTTTCTATTCGTTAGGGTATGTAACTCCCACTTATAGAAGTAGGAGACTTTCCTTCTGAAATGTCGTTAAAAAACTATGCTGATACTAAGCTAAACTGATCTTGTCTGTCTAGGCCAAATAATGGATAAGTTTTGATGCTAGAAATAGCTTGTCCAATTGCAAAAATGTCAGCATCCGATGCAGTAACTTTTAAATTACCTATTGTCTTTGTTGCGAATTTGTCTTTACCCTTTACATCAACACCCACCTTCATTGTAAGTCTTAATGCACTTGATACCTTTGTTGATACAACTGCCATGTTAATCACTCCTTTCAATTTGCTTTCACTTAATATATATGATGCTACTATATTTTGTGCGGTGTTTTAAAAATATATATTTACATAAGAGCCTTCAATTTTTTTAGTGCTTTCCTCTTAATTCTTGCAAACTGATGGTAACTTTTATCACTATCACATGCAATTTCTCCTAGGGAGTGTCCCATAATATAATACCTCTCAAGAATCCTTCGCTCAAAGTGATCAAGCTTTCCTAGAGCTACATATAGTTTCTTTACTTCGTCGTAGGCAATCACCTCATCCTCTAAGGTAAATTCATAATTTCCTAAACCATCAAAATCTATCATATCACTGTTTGGTACCTCTCTAAAATGTTTTATTTCTCCTTTTAAAAGTGCTTTGAAGTTCAATTTTATAGCATTTATACAGTAGCCATTAAAGCTATTACTACCTAACTTATACATTGCTATAGCCTTAATTACGGAGAGATATCCGTGTTGTACTAGGTCTTGAGTATCATAACCCGGAATATGATATCTGGTCGCCTCCTTAAATATTAGATATTTGAATTTTTCTATTATTGCCACCGTAGCTCCATCTTCTTTATTTTTAGCCTTTTTAGCTAATTCTTCCATAATAAAAACACCACCTCTTATTTTTTTTATATAAAATATCAACAAAAATAGCTAGTTATTAAGCTATTCCTAATAACCGTTTTTCAAGGGCATCAAAGTCGTAATCTCTTTGCTGATAGTCGCAGAATCCACCACTTTTAGCGCCATAAGCTTTATCGCTACATTTTTTATTAGCCCATTTTTTTTGATAGTCATTTACCCCCTCTGCAGTTTTTATGCCTTTACTAATCCAGCTGTTAATTATTTCGCTAATATATTTTATGCTTTTCGCATTATATTTTACTGCTTCCTCAATAGCCATAATGATAACTTTGCTACTTACATGTTTTGTAAACTCTAATATTTTATCATATACCAATGGCGTAATAGCATGTACATTTTCTTCATATATTTTTAGTATACTTTTTATCCCTTCACTACCAGCAAAAGAATTATTCTCATGTTTTACTATTTCTACTGATTTTTTAGTTAATATTTCTTCTTTAATTATTACTTCTTCTTTATTTCTTAATTCTTGTTTCTTACTTATTACTTCTTGCTTTTTACTTCTTATTCTATTACTTGGTAGGGACTGCGAAGCCCCTTGCAAGTCCCTACCAAATGGCTGATTTGCTAAGTATTCACTAGTATCGCTGGCATCTTTAATTTCTGCTGAATTTTTAACATCATGAATTTCTGTATTTTCTATGTTCATGCGAATTACATTATAATTATTCTCTAAAGAATAATCCAAAGAATGCTTATCTACTTTTTCTAAGTTACGACCCATTGAAGCACTACTATTTAATGGCGGAGCATCAAAAAATTCCTCTATAATAAAATTCTCGAAAATTTTCTCTACATCTAATTGAGCTGCCACACATCTCTTAAATAAAATTTTTACAAATTCTTTATTCTTTATTTTTCTTATTTCTCCATTGACACATTTTATAATATTCTGATTATTAGGAATGTTATACTTTATCCAATTTAAAACCATAATTTCTTTTGTTTCTTCACAATATAAAATTTTATTATACTCACTGAATTTTTTAATTAAAATGTCTATAGTTTCCCTGTTAAGTCCAGTTTCTGTCTCAATAAACCTTTTCGACAATTCGTAAATACCACTCTGTTTTGATTTAGTATTTGTTAAAATATATAAATAGAAAAACTTTTCCTCTGGCGTAAGCTCTAGAATGAAACTATCACTCCAAAATTCTGTATAAATTTGTCTATATTTAGCCATTATTTATCCCCCCCTATTTTCAAAAATACAAATAACTCAATTTAATACTATCCTTATTTGATATTGCATATTTCGTTTATTTTATTTTCGTTATACCATTACCTATAGTTAATGGTTCAGGTAAAAAAATATATTCTCTATAATCTAATTGGTTATCTGTACACCACTTAATTATCCCATTAAAAAACTTAATACCTGGAGTATTATTCTTAGCAAGAACTCGATACACATGTGCTACATCTACCCCAATAGCCCTAGAAAGCTTTGTATAACTTCTATTGAACCGTTCTTCCATTAAATTTTGCAACGCAAATTTCTTTAAACCCATTTATACCTTCCCCCTTAAAATAATTATGTTGTTTATAGTTAATTACATTATATGTAAACAATATATCATAATTGTTGAATATGCACAATGTTTTTTTTAATATAATTATATTTATTATCTATATTTCATTGACTATAAACAATGAAAAGTGGTATAATATTTATCAAAAGAGGTGATTAAATGGTTGAGTACAGCAATTTTGATACAGTTACATTTGCTATATTATTAGAAAAAGCTAAAGGTGATCGTTCAATTAATCAATACGCAAATACAATTGATGTAAGCGCAGCTCATATATCAAGACTGCTTCGAAAGCTAGTAAAATCGCCTCCATCTCCAGATACAATTAATAAATTAGCTAGTGATGCATTCAACGGAGTTACATATAGTGAATTTATGTTAGCAGCTGGGCACATAGATGATAAAACAGAAGAAACCTCTACAGAAACTAATCGAATAAAAATTATAGAAAGTAAAAGGAAATTTTTTCAAGTTATTTTATCTGACCTTTATACCCGCGATTTTGAGTGGAGTTTAAATAAAACTACCAACGGTCCTTCTGATTTAATGCTGGAAATAACTAACTGGGAATATTCTAAATGGTATATTCAAATTAAACCTTTTGTTACCCCCAGAACAATTTATAATGTTTATGGCCAAATAGCTTCTATTGAATTAGCCTCAGATATAAAAGTATCTATAGCCGTTGGTAGTAAAAACGAATTTGACCTTTTTTTTAGTACCCCCCCAAAGTCCTTAAGAGCAACTCTTTATGTAATGCTAATAGATTTAGGTTGTGGGAAAATAATCAAAGAAGAAAAGCTATGCCAGTATTAACTGCTCATAGCTTTTTGTTATACCCCTATCTGATGAAATTATATTATCACTTTCAAAAACACTCCAAACTAAACTATGCCAACTATCTAAAATAACTATATCCTCTATATCATTTGCGGATATTTCTTGGTTACTTTTATTTAGACATACTATTTTATGAAGTTCAGTATCATAATTTCCTTGTTTATCCTTAGTGATTTTTGATAGATAGGCATTATCAAAAGACGCAAATATTTTTTTTGTCATTGTGCTTTTATCAAATTCACACACATTCCTTATATGACTCTCCTGTGTTTCTTCTAATTTACTAATTAAGTTATTATGAGTAATAACAATTTGTTCCTTTAAATTCTCGATAAAACCCTCATAATTGTTATGCGTATATTCTTCATAAGAACTAGCCTTATCAATCTTTGTTATTACTACTATATTTTCTTTTGGATCTGATACAATAATGTTTTTTAGTACTTCTACAAATTTATCATCAACTAGTTCTACACCTGTGGCCGCTGGAACAAGTAATATTTTGCAGTTTACTTCAAGATTAGTAACCATGACTTGTTCATCGACTTTTTTATGGTCCTTTAGGTCTCTAAACACAACCCCTTTTTTAAACTTCCCAGGTAAACTCTGTTTAACTTTTTCATCACATTTTAACACAAATATTGCCTGTTCAAAAAGTAATTTAAATGACACTATTTCATGAAATTCTTCCACTCGTTCCTTATATTTATTAAATAATTTGATAGGTATTATAGTTTTCTCCAAAATATTCTCTTGCCGTAGCGAAATTTCATGACGGTATCCGTAAAAGTTATTTATCTTTAATTTTGAATAAATTATATCATCAAGTAATTTAATGAGCTTTTCATTTGCTATGTTATTACTTATGTATTTTTGTATGCTACCCACATTTATAAAATTTAATTGCAAGTCCTTTGCTATTTTCTGAAACTTTTGAAGTAACTTATTAGTCCTAAATAAATTATATACCCCGTGAAATAAATCAATGTTAATATTTATGTCCTTATCATTACTTTTTTTAAAACCTGCTTTATTAACCAAATCCGTAATACTTTTTTTAATATCAAATTTATATTTTGTATCTATGATTAAAGCCACTAAAATTAAGTCGCGGATTATGTCGCTTTTAGTTCTCGCTTTTAAAAAAAGTCTGCTCTTTGTATCTTCAAGAATAACTATATCTGTCTGAATTACAGTACCCTTTCCTGAAGTTGAAATGGTTTTACTTAACACTTCTTTCCCTTCTTTATCTACAAACTGCTGGCAAAAGGTAGTTTTACCTGCCCCAGCAATTCCCACTAATTCAATAATGATAGGATCTATTTCCTTAAATACTTGTTTATAGAATGCTATAATGTCGCTTTCTTCATTGGCCCTACATAAATCTTCGATAGTCCCTTTTAATTGTTCATTTATCACTATAGTCCCCCTCAATTTAAACATTTTTAGAAGTATATAATAGCTTATATTTATTCATAATACTTGATATTATGTAATTATATTCTATATAAGTTTCATATTTCCTTTAATTTGAAGTAAAATACAATAATTAATCTCAACTTCTTCTACTCGCAAGTTTGTATTAACAATACATTATTTGCCAATTTAATATCCGCCCATATATAACACATAAAAAAAGAGCATTTCTGCTCCTTAATAACCCTCTATTTAAACCACATAATATTGCAGACTACATCATATAACCATTTCAACAATTATAGGAACTAATATTATCACAAATGATATAATTCCGACACTTATTATTGAATCTAGTCTATAATAGCTCCTTTTAATCTTACGTTGATACAACATTCTATTAATAAATTTTATATCCAATTCAATCACCTCTAGCTAAATTATTGCCAAACTGAATAAGATCTAGACTAATTTCTTCTTAAAATACAACTACAATACAACTAAGTTACTTCTTAATTTTTAATTTAAATGTAGTACCTGTTACTATTTACTATAGTAGCTTTTTTTATTTTCTTAATAAATTTGTAAGAATAATGACAAGTATTTTGTAAAAAGTTACCTGTATAATTGTTTATAGTTAGTTAAACAAGGGGGAGGGTAATACTAAATGAAAAAAGTAAGATTGATTGTAATAGTGCTAGTAATAACAATTATAGCACTATTATTTCCATTTACTCCAACTTGTCGGGATTTCCGACAAGTTGAATTTTCATCTAATTCACAATCAGTAAAAATTAAAAATTTATTCAGAAACCCCTTTTAATACACTCTCTATATTCTAATTACCAATTCTTTAATTCTTTTTTCATTTTCATTACAATATTTTTGAAAATCCTTATCATCTACTACTTTGCCCTTTAGCATATTTAAAGCTTCTGTATTTCCTAAAAGTTCATAATATTCTTGAAGAAAATTTTTATATTCTATTTCTTCTACCTTACGAACATTGTTTCCATATAACTTACAGATATCATTTATCTTTACTCCCATAATTTCATGAGCTATTTTTCTTTCTTCCATATTTAAATCTAATTCAATTAGACTTTTTATAACCTTCGTATTAAAAATATATTCTTTTTTAAATTCCTCTACATCCAGTTGCCAGCTATAAAATGTATATAACTTATCTCTCTTAAATTCATTTAAGTACTCTTTAAAATAAGTATCTAATATATCTTTGACCTTTCTATTCTCAATGACTATCCCCTTAGTATTCTTATCTCTGTTCATCTTTATATGTTCTTTACGATTTTTGAATTTATAAATTCCATATGCTCCAATTCCAATTGTTAAGCCCAATGCAGTTATTATTAATGCTTTTTCTATAGTACTAATATCACTCATTTAATTTACACCTCCAATTTTTGTTTTTATAAGTTCAAATTGGCTTTTCAATTCACTTAACGTGGTCTCTTTTTCTTCTACTTGCTCCTTTAAATCATTTATTACAAATTCATAATTTTTGCTATCGGTCTCATGTTCTTTCAACTGCTCATCCAATTTATTAAGAGAATTTTTTATATTACTACTTATAGAACGATAAATTTTGTCTAACTCATTACTAACACAATCACTTAAATTTACATAAAGATCATTACTTATACTGTCTATTGATTTATGAACTTCATTCCTTATATTATTTTTAGTTTCACTCTTTTTAGCCCATAAGAATCCTAAAACTTTTCTCTTAAGCATATTTAATTTTTCTGGTGCTAATCCATTTAAAACACCTTCTTGTACCTTTTCCAAAAGTTCATGGAAATCAAATACCGGCTTAAATATATATTCCATTCTTGAGGAAAGCTGTTCTTTTGTAATTTCCTTCATTTTTCTTTTAAATTCAACGATAAAATCTTCTATCTTACCAGAATTATTTTCTGTTATAATTTCATCTAATATTCGGGGTATATTTTCCTCAAATTTGACTTTTAACTTTATCGTAGTTTGCTTTATTGCGTCATCTAATGAGGTATCTTTACTATCTAACCATTTTTCATATTCTGTAGCCATTTTTTCTTTGCTTTTGTTTATTTCTACTAAAGTATCATTTGTAATAGATGTTATAATTTTCTTTTTTTCGTCAGCAAACCTCTTAACTTCATCCTCAATAAGGTCCTTTACCCTTTTGATATCTTGCTTTTTAGCATTTATCTGATCCGTAGATAATTTAGTATTCTCTTTTCTTTCCTCAAGTAATACAATTTTATGAGTTATCTCATATATTTTACTCTCACATATGTTCTTTATAGCTACTTTTGTTTTATTTAAAAAAGCTGCACCTTTATTACTCATTATGTGTTTTTCAATTGCTGAATACAGCTCTGGTAAATATCCATTTCTATCTATTAATTCTAAAGGGATTTTTTTCTTGTAAAATTCTTCATCCGCTGTAAGAACAATATTATTTAATTCTTTATGTTTTATTATAGCTGCCATTACTGAAATTGGATAAACTTCTTTATTATCTAATAGTTTTCTATCCTTAAAATGTTTATCTGTTTTTAAAGTGTTCTCAACGTATCTCTTTACATTTTCATGTTTACCACCAATTAAATCTATTTTCGATAGAGCAAATATTATTCTGTTTGAAGGTACTGCCGCCAAATGCTGATCAATAAACTCATAATCAGATTTTTCCATAGGTTTACCAGCATATATAAGCATTAATACTGCTGTGGATTGTGATATCCACTGCTCAGTTATTCTAGATCTATGCTCATTAGGATCATTTATTCCTGGTGTATCAACAATTATTATATTTTTAATAAAATCATTTTTTACCTCAAGCTCTACATGTGAAACAAACGGTGTATATAAGCCATCCTTTGATACATAATCCTTCAGATTTTCTAAAGTGTCTATATGTTTTATAAAACTAACATCATGTATAACTTCTTTGTCATATATGCCCTCTTCCGCTGCTGCATCAACATATTCCCTCAAATACTTATCAAAATAATTAACTTCCAAATTACTTGAATCCTCTTTTATTTTTAATTCTTTCAGACTATTCCATTCATCGCTAGTATAAAATATAACCTTTATTATGTTCTTTTCACCATAACTTATTTTTGCTAGCTTAGCTGTACATGGTATATCGTCACAAGGCAAGATCTCTCTTCCATCAAATAAAAGTTTATTTAAAAATGTAGATTTACCCGCTTTAATTTGCCCACATATGCTTATTATATAATCCTCATTAATTAAGGATTCTTTTAATTTATCTAAATGACTTTCTTCATATTTAATGTTCCCTAGATTACAAGGTATAAATTTTGATTGCTTTAATTCATCAAGTATTGTAATAAATTCATTCTTTTGTTTATCATAATCATGTAAAATACTTTCCATTTACATCCTCCTTTATCCTTTTTTCTTCTGTATTATTATACTAAAACTCCAACCATATTTTTAATTATGTCATTAATATCATCAATGTTTTTACTACATCTATGAATTACCTCTTTTCTTAAATTATCCATTTCACTGCCAAAAAAAAATTGTAATCGATTGTTTATTTGATCATTGGGAAGTGCAACCTCAATAATTGCTTTCATAATATCTTCACTTAATACTATATGACCCTCCTTATAAAACTCAAAGATTGTTTTCACTGCTTTTGTAGATGCTTGTATTATTTGATCGCATAAAAATTCAATTTTTTCTTTTTCCTTGCTATAATTATAATTAAAACTATTATCATTTAAAAAATCGTCAAAAATTTTTATTTTATCTTCATAGAAATTAATAAATTCACCTTTAAATAATTCCAATATCTTATCAACAATAGCTTCTTGAATACGAGGTTCCTGATAAAAAGATTCATTGAACATTTTACTTTTAACTTCTTTTGCATCATCAAATAAATCCTTCGTAAGCTTTTTAAATGATAAATTTAAATACTGATTAAAATCTTCAGTAAATTTACTAGTAATATCTGAAACTTCCTTAAATTCAACTAACTTTATATCCTTTATATCCTTGATATTAATTTTTAACTTTTGCATATTATGTATCTGCCTCTTGTAAATTGCAAACATATTATTATTTGTATTTATAGATTTACGAGATTTTAAATTGTTTTGAACATACAAAAGATAATCTTTAAATTTATCAACTGTCTCTATAAAATCTGACCCTTCCGTAGAAAAAGGTATAACTATATTAAAATTAAATTGTTCAGAATAGCTCTTTATAATTTTTTCTATTTTAAATGGTGGTTTAGTATCAACTTTATTTATAATTCCTATTATTTCTTTATCTCTCATATCGATTCTTATTTTATTTAATATATTCAGCTCATCTCTATCAATAGTTCCTTTATTTATATCCGAAATCCATAATAAAACATCTACGTTTTCCAGCCATCCTTTTGTAATTTTATCATCTCTTTTAGATATAGATGAAAATCCAGGGGTATCAATTAAATTTACATTTTTTAGTATCTCCAAAGGATAAAAAACCTCTATGAATTTTATTTCATGCTGTTTGTCGTCTATTAATTCATTTCCATCTTTATCATATTTATGATTACACGTCTTACTAAGCTCAGTTTTATCTATATATTTTTTTTCGCCATTTTTATAATTTACTCTTATCTTCATGATTTCACCATATTTTATAATCGATACTATGGCCGTGGTTGGTTCAAGATTAACCTGAAGAAGTTTTTCTCCTATAATACTATTAATTACTGAAGACTTACCCGCATTAAAGGAACCAAAAACCCCAACATTTAATGGGATTTCCCCCTTCTCTATTTTTTCTAATTCATTTTTCGCCTTTTGAAAACTTTCATTAAATGAAATTCTCTCATTAGATATATAATTTTGCTCATCAGTTTTAAGATATTTGCATATGTCCGATTCATCAAACTGTTTATAGATGTTAGTGATCTTATTTAACTTGTTTATCATATTCCGCATCCTTTGCTTTGCTTTGCTTTGCTTTGCTTTGCTTTGCTTAATCTAGTATTTTATTTATTCCTCTTATGTCAATTTCCAAATCTTCTTTTAGTTTGTCAATTGATTCAAGCTTTTTATTACGATTATCTCTTTCCTTTTTTATTAAAGCTTCCTTTTGATTAATAGGTTCTAAATAGTTTTCTTTTATTATTTCATTTAGACTTCCCTCTAATTCTAAGAAAATAATTTCTACACTATTTATTACTTTACACAATAGTACAGTCTTTAATTTTGGATTAATCACATAAGGCAACACAACATTTTTTATTTTTTCTACTGGATTAACTTCCTTAATAACCTTTCCTATTACACCTAAAAACTTAATGAATTTTCCATTCTTTGATACCTTGTCTGCTACATTTGCCGCTTTACCCACAACATCACCAGCCTTTCCAACTGCTATTGTAGAACCACCTACTAAAACTTCTTGTATTGGTTTAGCTCCTGGAATAATGATAGCAGTAACTATAAATGTTGCCATATCTGCTACTAAATCAGCAATATCTTTAACTTTAGAAATCTCTTTCTTTGTTTCAGATTCTATTATTTGTGAAATATCTATATTTATCGATTCTAATTTAATTGATTTAACACTTCTAACTGATCTTCCTATTGTCTCTGATATACTATCGGTCATAGCTTTTATATCTTCTGATATATCATCATTTTTACTTGCTTTATGTGCTATTACATTGATATATTCCATTGTGACTTTTTTTGTTTTATCAATAGCCCCTAGCTTTATATCGTTAAATTCATTTTTAAAATCCACTAGTTCTTTTTTTAAAAGCAATGCTTCCTTGTTTAACTCCTTTACTTTAATATCAGCTTCCTCTGTATTCCAAGTCAAAGTTTTAATTTTATATTCAAGAAGTTTTTTAATCACTCCCAATTCCTTTGTTAGTTCCTCGCATACTCTCTTTTCTTCGATTTCTAGTTTTAAAGGAACAATCTCTTGTAATATAATACTTTCAATTTGATCCACACCACTTTCCTTGAATTTTTCCAAATCGCCCTTTAGCTTAGAATCTAAAGCCTTTTTAGCAGAAATAATCTTTACATTTGGATTTTCAACAACCTCTTTTAAATCATTGTTAAATGACTGCTTCAATCTTATTATCCTACTAGGTGGAACCTGGTCCGCATAATTAACAATGAAATATATTTTAGAAAGCATTTCTTTAGGATATTTCTTAAGAAAATCTATTAATGACTTAGGTGCTGTCCCTAAATTAGCATTCATTAAGATGAATGCTACATCTACCATTGGTAAATATCCATATGTAACATCTTCATGACATTCCTCTATAGAAGATACTCCAGGAGTATCTATAATAGTAAAATCATCATCTAAAAAGGTAATATCTTTAGACTTAATAATAAGTCTTTTATTTAATTCAACATTAGTAACCTCATTAGCAATTTCACTAATAGAAATAACTCTTTCAACTTCATCACCATTTTCATTCAATTCTATTACACTATATTTATCCTCATTTGATTTTGATATTTCTGTAATAACCGCTGTAGTTGGATTTTCAAATGCTGGTAATATATTTTTGCCTATTAATGCATTTATTAAAGTAGATTTTCCTGAACTAAACTCACCCAAAAATGCAATTTTAATATCAATTTTCTCATTTTTTATATTTTCATTTTTTTTTCTAATTTCATCTAAATCATATTTATTCGTAATATCATTAATCTTATTTTTTAATCCTTTTGAATTCATAATTTATACTCCTATTGTTAATTTTTTTGTATTTAAAATATATAATTGGTATCTATAACTCCTTCTAGATATTTCTATAACTTTTGTTAAAACATTAGCCTTCTTTTGTATCGTCCTTTTATACAATTTCTTTAATTTTTAAACATCATTTTTAAATTTCATTTTATAATTATACAAATTTATAACAATTTGTATATTTTTTTCATGTATTCTTGTGGAATATAAAAATTCTTTAGTTTCATATATTCTTTCTGACCTACCTCTTCCCCCTCTTAACAACATACATCCCCTCATCTGCCCTTCTTATTAATTCACTTGCTGATATTTTGCTGTTGACGTTATATTGAGATAACCCATAGCTTAGACCCATTTTATAATTACTACTATCCTTATCTTCCAATTCATAAATATTCATACATACTCTAGAACAAATAGTCTTTGCCACCTGTAATGCTGTATTTGGAAAGATAATTATGAATTCGTCACCACCTATTCTAAAAACAGTATCAGTTTTTCTAATGTTTGCTCTCAAAATACTACCAACTTCCGCCAGAATCTTGTCCCCTGCGTTATGTCCAACAATATCATTTACTTTTTTAAAGTCGTCAATATCCGCGAAACATATTATAAAATTTTCTTCTTGCCTTGCTGCCTCCAAAATTGTTTTCTCTAAAATCTCCAAACCTGCTCTTCTGTTTAGTACTCCAGTGACAGCATCCATGCATGCATCATATTGCAAACTAATTTTAATACTTTTAAATTCTTCAATAAGCTTTTCTTTTTCCTCTATTATTTCTATAAGCCTTTCTTTTCCAAGCTCTTTGTAGTTCATAGTCTTTCGCCCCCTATATTTGATATATTAAAAAATAACAGGTTACAGTTTTGCAAAATATTTTTGAAATATCCTATGTAATTAAGTAATTCTATTTAATAATATAATTGTACAATTAGCCAACTATCAAAATTGCCCTTCCCCCCTATTTATTAAAAATAAAGTTTTATTCTCCCAATTCTCATGAAAAACGAGCAAAAGAACCACATCAACTGATGTGGTTCTTCATTATTTAATATAAATCTTCATAACATATGTAACATACTTAAAAACGTAAAAATAAATTTCTATATACTATAAACCTTATTCATTTTTCTTATACTATCTATAATTTCTTCTCTAAACTCTACAGGTTCTATAACTTCTGTATCTGCACCAAAGCCCATAATCCAAAACTTTATGCCATATGTACCATTACAAACAAACTCATAAACGAAATAGTCTTCATTTTCTTCAATTAGACTTCCCTCAAGTAAACTCTTCTCAGTTACCACCTTATAGCATCGTTTATCAAATTTAACCTTTACTCTTGTTTCATCTCCCCCATACATATACCAGGTCTTTTTAAGATACTCGTAAACATTAAACTTTCTATCTCTCTTTCCATCTTCCTCTAAAATATTTATCTTAGCTGATTGTATCAGAAAAGCTTTTATATATTCCACTCCATTTTCGTGTAATATTTTTTCAAAACTTCCCTCATTTCTTTTGGTAGCAGTTCTTTAACTCTCTTAACGATATATTTTGGGATTACCCCATAATATGCTTCAGCAATTCCACCCGCAATACATGCGATGGTATCACTGTCACCTCCTATAGATATTGCATTTCTTATTGCATCCTCATAACTGCTTGACTCAAGAAAACTTCTTATAGCCTGTGGAACACTTCCCTGGCAAGAAACATCAAAGCTATACCAAGTTCTGATGCTGTCTATACTTTCACTGAGATCATATCCAAAGCTTTCTTCAATATACTTTTTTATTTCTTCTTTTTCACTCCCATTCCTTGCAAGAAATATTGCTGTGGCAGTTGCTTTTACACCCTTTATCCCTTCCGTGTGATTGTGCGTTACTATCGAACTTTCCTCAGCTCTCATTAGAACCTCATCAAGGGAATTATAATAAAACCCAATTGGGCTAACTCTCATAGCAGATCCATTTCCATAGCTATTATAGGGTTTCGGTTTTTCAGACATTCCCCACTTTTTGAAGCTTCCACCAAATCCCGCATCAGGATACTTCCTGAACCAGTATTGGTAGCTTTCAGAAAAACCTTTTCTGTTAATAATGGAATCAACAGTTGCAACTGTCAGTACCGTATCATCAGTAAATCTTGATTTTGGAGAAAATAATTCAAAACTCTTTGTTTTTATATTGTGCCGCTCATAAACAGAACCTATAATATCTCCAGCGATTGCTCCAAGCATTTATTCTCACCCTTCCTAGTATTTTTTTACCGTTCCTACCTCCTAATTATTAGGTTGATCTGGTACCCTTTGTATATTCATTTTCCGTAGGGATAATACCTGGATAGGATCCAAGATCATATAATGCATACCGATAAGTTTTTGTTTTTTAAGTATCTTGTTTTCATTATCGCTTAATTTTTCCTTTTTTTGAACTTTATCTAAGTCCATAACAGTTTTCATGTCTAGTTGAGTATTTTTAATTAGTAATTTAGTATAATTTTTATCAATCATATTTAAATTAACCATTGCATTAGCTAAAAATTGGTTTCTATAATATTCATTTGGTGCATCCTGTTCAATTACCGTTTCAATAGTCTTAGGAATAAAATTACCTACATTTGTAAACATCAATTCCTCAGGCTTTTCTACTACATTAATCCTACTGTTTAGCCCATAGTCCTGATGGGCAATGCAATTATGGAGGACCTCTCTTATTAGATACGGTTCATATTGTGTAATTTCAGTAGGAAATAGTGTGTTTTCTGTTAAATATCTATATTTAAGATTTCGAATTTTCGAATAAATTGCATTCACATTCAGTAATATAATTGCCGTCCTAGAAACTTTACCAGCAATAGTGATTTTGGCCTTTTCTAAAAATGTTTTATCATCCCAAGTGTCAACTTGATCCGCTAATTTTATATTTTTCACCTTCTATTCAGTTCTTGCCTTAATTATCGCCTGCTCATCTAAGTCGGCTAAAGTTGCATCATTACAAATTTGAGCAGACCACTCTTCCATTTTTAACTACGTTCTTATTAATTCAATTTCATGAATATTAAGTGCACCAATAGAACTAGCATCTCTGCCATAATAATGGCCTTCGCATGCTATAGGGATTCATTGTGGTGCCGCTGGAATTTGAAACATTACAACTCTATTTCCTTCTATACTTAATTCATATATTTCAATAAATGTTGAATTTATTGTGGTCCTTTTAGAAATTTCAAACTTTAAATTATCTAGTTCAGCTTTATTGATTCTAAAGTTAGTTCCAACAATTTCTCTTTTATCATTAATGCCAAAGATTAGCCTTTCAATCCACCATAAAGACCCATATATCCTTGGTTTTGAAAAATTGCATATTCTAAATTAGTTTCTACACCTGCATCTTTAGCTGCATCAACTAAATTTTTATTATGCTCTTTTAATTCATTCCTGATAGCTAATCTTTTTCTATCTTCTGATAATTGCTCAAAATCCTCCGAAAGTTCTTGCTTTCTTGTTTGCACTGCAAAATATGTTTGCCCTAAAGCAACAACTTTTTTTCTTGAATCGGCATTTTGCACTATAAGATAACATGCATATCTTGAAAGCATAATATCTTCTATTTCCCTTTGAGACCCTGATCCTAGTTCAACCATTTTTCCCACGTGGGAAAAATGGTCTAAGATATCTATATTACTACTTTTACAAGCTTCTTTTGCTTTATCAATAACATTGCAAAATTTATCCCATCTCTTATAGTCTAAAACTTCTTGTAATTCTCTTGCGTACCAAAACTCTTGTTCATAATCATTTATATTTTTAATTTTTTCAAAGATATCATTATTGTACTGTTCTATATTTAACATATTATCCTCCATCTTTATGGTTAACTAGCTTATTAGTTCCATCTAATTTCTTATAAATATTTTTAAACTTAAATTTAGACTATATTATATTTTTTTAAAATATATATAGAAATAATTATTCACTAATGCCGTTTGTTAGAAATCTCATATTAAGTATTCTTGTCAAACTTTTTTATGCTTTATTTATCTTATATGTTTAACTACTATAATACTTAAGTTCAAGCCCACTTTATTATATCCTCTTCACTTGCCTAATGCACTATTTACCTAACCGCAATAATTAATATTATCTAAATACCGTGTAGCAAAACAAATTGTATTTACAATTTGTTCATGTATAGAAGTAAGTAAAGATTTTATGGGTCATAAGATTTCATTTTTTGCTACAGGTAATAAGGTAACAATAAAATGGATTCATTCAAAAAATATAATGGAGTAAAAAAAACAGCTGTTAGAGATTGTTTAAGGCAACCTTAAACAATCTCACTAAATACTCCCAAAGTCCTATTTAACCTAATTACGGACACCCCTTCCACTCTCAAATATCCTCCCCACCACACTCCTAGGTTTCCTCTCAAACTCTCCCCTACTAAACTCATACACTTTCCCATTGTGCTCAACCCTGATTTCATCATCTTTAATAAATATCTTCATTCCTTCTATAGAAAATCCCTTAATTCTACTATCTTTATCTATATTTTTACCAGTCTCTGTTTCAGTTAAAGAACTTATCCTTTTAAGTTCCTGCCACAATCTATATTCATCTTTAGACTTTATGCAAAGCTCAGTTACTATGGCGGCATTATGAAGTAAAAATTCAGTAGTGTAAATCACTCTTCTAATCTGATAGCCTTTCACTTCAATTTTTCTATAGAGCTTCTCCCACTTATCAATTTTAAAAACATAGTAGTCCACATCAGAATCACTTGGAATTTCATTTATAGTATTTCTTCTCACAACTTTTATATCTACTACCTTGCCATAATAGGTTATACCAGCTTCACCTGCAAACTGTTTCTTTGACTGGGCTAAAGCTATGAATTTAATATTATGCTCGGCTAGATTTACATTGCTGCATTTAGTGTGATAAAACTTACCTTTTAGATTTATTTCAAGTTGCTCTTTATTTCTTAATGAACCTACAAGAACTGTTCTATCCTTAAAGTATTTATCTTTTATATAATTCTCTCGCCCTATAGAATCAAGTCCTCTTTCAAAAGTTGAGTAAGATGATTCCTTTATTAACTTATCTAAAAACTCCTCCATTAATCCTGTAGTTGATGGAAGAAAAGGAATGCCACCTATCCCAACTTCCTCAATACTCTTGTAAAAATCATGATTTTTGTATTCTTTCTCGTCTTTATATGGAAATAGTACAAAGGCTCCAAAAACACAATTGTTATAAGTTCCAGTTTTATTATTTTTATATACTATGGCATCTCTGTACCTATGCATAGTATTTATGTCCTCTTCCTTAGGTCCAATGCCACCATAACTTTTCTGATATTCAATTGATGTGTCTATCTTATACTTTGCGTCAAATACGAACTCGTAAGCTTTATCACTACCAAGTTTATTTATAGATAACATGTTATCTGGCTTTTGAGTTATTGTTTTACTACCTTCAGTTTTAGACGCTGAGTTACTAGTTTTTCGTGATTTAAATGCATTATAGCTGACCTTGAAAGTTTCCTTTGTATTAGGGTTCTCATATACTAACGTCGAGGTTATTCCTTTTTTAAGCGAAACAAATATGCCAGCTCTATTAATAGTTATAAAGTCTGTACTTATTAGCTTATATCTCTTTCTAAGTAGTGAATTTATCTTTATAAAACACCAATACTCATATAGTAAACTAAGTTCCTTCATTGGTTAATCCTTCCTTGAAGGCTTGATTATAACAACCTCTTGGATTATTTATTTCCAATCCGGAAGCATTAAAAATCTTTGAGAGTAACTTCCAAGTTAAATCTTCTAATGTTTCATACCCATCAATTCTACAAGTTTTTTAACCGCCTCTCCCATAAATAATATCATAACAATATTTCTCCTTGCTAATCCTTTTAGGAGATAAGTAAAAACAAACTCACCATCAAAAGATGCGAGGTTCTCGTCTTTTGATGGCGAGTTGAAATTAAATACTCCAGAATAAGCCACTAAAAATATTTCTCTACAACTTTTGTGTGCTACAAAAAAACTAGTGAAAATTATATCTCTATAACTTTCACTAGTTGCCTCCACTGGCTTCCTCCAAGTTTTTTATTTCTATTCTTTTCCCAATTTAGTTTGTTGGTTCCTATCTACTAGTGAATATATTTTTTTATCTGGTCTAAACTTTCATATTCCAAAATGTTATCGATGATGATTTCTAATGTTGGCACATCTAATTTTTGTATACTCTCCTTTAAGTCATCCGGTATAATACCAAATTTTTTAATTAAAAACTTTATTGTGGTCCTCGCAAGTGTTTTTGTTTCGCCTTCTTGCAGCCCTTCTGCTATTCCTTCTTCTCTGCCTTTTTCATAAGGCTCTTTATATAATGCAGATGACATATAAATCTCCTCCTCTACGAACTCTTCATATTCACTTGTTTGATAAATCTTTTTCAAACATTCCACTGTTAAAAAATAATAATCCGTATCTTCTATTTTTTCTACTACCGATAAACATTCTAATATGTGTTCTTTTTCAGTTTCTCCGTCATGTTTCATAAATACTCTAAGTGGATAAAATACTATACTCTTTTGACTTAGTATTTCATTTTTATCAATCTCATAAGCTTTTATAACCTTATAGTTGTATTTCATTATTTCTAACCCTTGAACTGTACTTTCAAAACTGTCTTTAATATTCTTAACATTTTCAGGCTTCTTTAGTACCATAAGTACCTGATAGATTGGCAAATCATTATGCCATTTAATGTAGGTATAATACCTCAGCATTCTTTTCATCATTTGTATATTACTTTTATATACTGTTTCAAATTCTATGTGAAGAATAAAGCTTTCTTTATTCATATTAATCTTTGCTAAAAAATCCATTTCTCTCATATCAGGTACAGATAATTTTGTATGTTCTAAACTTATTTCATCTGCTTCTTTTACAGATGGTAAAATAAATTCTGCAATACCACGATAATCTTTTTTCTCTAAAATTCTTATAGTTTCATCATAAGTCTGAGGTCTTGTTTCATAGGACATTTTATCGTTCACCTCCTCCTTTTATTATATCAAATCGCCATAACTTTTACACTATAATGTTTTTTATTTTAATATAGCTAAAACGAAGATGTTACTCTTATCCTCTATCCATTTTTAAAAATGGGAGGCTTCTCTTCTGAAATGTCGTGGACTACACTTTCATGACAAAAAAACTACCAAAATTATATCTCAATAATTTTCAGTAGTTTCCTCCCCTGGCTTACGCCAAGATGTCATCCACTCCCTTTTTTTAGGTGTCTGTCCAGACCCCATAGGAGGTAACTGAAAGTTACCTCCTTGCTAAAGATTGGTGAATAGCGATATTTAATACAAATCATGCACCAATTTATAGTGAAATTAGAGGCATTGCTGGTTGTGGTAAAAGCACCCTTTTAGCACATAAAGCTGTTAACGTTGTTAAAAGGAAAAATGGGAATTGCAGAGTCTTAATATTAAGCTACAATATTACTTTAAAGAACTACTTAAGAGATAAAATAAGTGCTATTAGAGAAAATTTCTCTTGGGATAATTTAAATATAATACATTTTCATGGATTTATTAGCCAATTATCTTCTATCAATAATATTAATATAAAAACTGTAACCGGGAATATTGCTGATTATCAACTCTCATTAAAAAATCTTCAAAGTAAAATATCTGATAATGATAAATATGATGCCATCTTAATAGATGAAGGTCAAGACTTCGAAAAGCGATGGTTTGATATTCCTAAGTATTGTTTCTTAAAACAAGATGGTGAATTTTTAATAATGGCAGATGAAAAACAGAATATTTGTAATAAAGTTCTAGATAATGAAAAGAAAATTATAACAAATATCTCAGGTCGTTGGAATTATTTACCTTTTACGTATAGATTAGAAGGAAGTCTAAAAAACATAGCTAAAGAATTTCAAAATAACTTTTTCAATGATAAATATGAACTTGATATTTTTACAGAAGAACAAATGTCTATAACACTTAGTAAACAAGATATAATTTATAATTATAATGAAAACATCTCTTACTTAGATATTTTTAATGAGATAAATGTTTATACAGAAAAAAATTCGATACACTTTAATAATGTTTGTATATTAGCTAATGAAATTATGCATCTTAGAGAATTAGAATGCTCTATTAGGACTGTATATAACATAAATTGTGAGATAATGTTTGAAACAAAAGAAGAGTTTGATGCTTTAAGCACCGTTGTTGGAAATAATTTAGAGAATGAACTTGAGAATGTAAGAAGAATTAAAAAATTTGGTTTTAATAATAATAGTGGAAAACTAAAACTTTGTACAACCCATAGTTTTAAGGGATGGGAAAGTGAAACATTGATTTTAATAATTGATAAACAAGACAAACATTTAACAACTGAACTTTTATATACTGCCATAACTAGATGTAAAAAAAACTTAATTGTATATAATAGAGGGAATAAGGAGTATGATAATTTTTTTTAGAAACACAATGTAATCTACAAAGTTAGAGTAACTTCGTGTCAAACTTTCAGCAATAACTTAGAACTAATTGCCTCCCCAAATCCTTCTACTCTAAATTCGTATAGAATGTCTGATTTTTGCCAAGCTACCGCTTCACTTCCTTTTTTTTAGGCTACTGTCCAGACCCCATAGGAGGTAACTGAAAGTTACCTCCTTGCTAATATATTCCTCCCACTTTGAGTATAAAATTTTTCTAGAATTTCTTTCATTTCTTTCGTTAACAATTCCTTAGGTGCCGGGGTTATATATTCAGCAATTTTTTTATAAAATGCTTCATTAATTCCACCAGTGATGCACGCAATAGTGTTACTGTCGCCTCCTATAGATATTGCATTTCTTATTGCATCTTCATAACTATCTGACCCCAGGAAACTTTTTATGGCTTGTGGAACACTCCTCTGGCATGTAACATAAAAGCTATACCAAGTTCTGATGCTGTCTATACTTTCACTGAGATCATATCCAAAGCTTTCTTCAATATACTTTTTTATATCTATATTTAAGATTTCGAATTTTCGATTAAATTGCATTCACATTCAGTAGTAACGGATGTAAAAAGTGCTCAGAATGTTGTTCACGTGACGTTCACAACCCCCGGGGATCTTTGCGACGCCTTGGCTGAGCTTACTACATAAACTAGGAGTTTATGTTTGCTACTAGAATGGCGAAGAAGTAAAAGTTACTCGGCAAGCAGCGATGGTGGGGTCGACGCAATAGCTTTTGACCCTGATCCAATTAGATGTGAAAAAATTGTACTTCAAGCAAAAAGATAAACAAATAATATGTGTGTATCAGCTGTACGAGATTTATATGAAACCGTATTCAATCAATGCAATTCGCTTAACTTATTAGAAAAGCATGGTCATCATAAAACATAAAAACTTCCAGTTTTTACTACGACCTCGGAGGTCGTTACATAAACTAGGAGTTTATGTTTGCTATGCACAAAAGTCTTATTCCTTACAATATTTGAGAGTGAAATGGATAAGTTTTATTGCTAATTTATTTTGAATTTTCAGTGTCAAGGCTACTAAATTCCCACATAGTTCTTCTTAAGTTCTTCTTAATTTTTTTTATTACACTGCTTTAAGAAGAAGTTCTAAAGTCATACGCGCCTTAATTAGATCCATTTACAGTATTTATATAAACTGTTTTTTCTTAAAATGCTTCTTAAGTTCTTCTTAAATACTACTAAAGTTCTTCTTAATTTTTAATCTATCGTCCAGCCAGGTTTATGATCTGAGCCACCATTCTTTATAGACTTATCTTTTTTAGACATTTCAGTTAGTAAATTACTAATCTTTTTTCTTTTCTGATTTTCATCTAAAATATTAGGAAGTTTATCCATTAATAGCTCATCTATATCTTTTCTACTAGCAGTGCTATATTGCTTTATAAAATCAATTATAAGTTGTTTATAGAAATTCTTATCAAAAGCCCTATTCTTTATATATGTTGCCTTTTCGCCTGTAGCTAATGCAACCTTTGAAGATACAAAAACATTCGGATATCTTCCTTCAATAAGTTTTTGTTTTTTTAATATTTTATTTTCATTCTCGCTTAATTTTTCCTTTTTTTGAACTTTGTCTAAGTACATAACAGTTTTGATATCTAGTTGAGTATTTTTAATTAATAATTTAGTATAATTTTCATCAATAATCTTACCAGTTATTTTTACCTTTACTTTATCGGATTGACTTGAGTCATAATCAGGTAGAGGAAAATACCTTTGCATTTGCAATAAAAACATTTTTTTAATACCACTTCCAATGGTATCAATCATATTTAAATTAAGCATTGCATTAGCTAAAAATTGGTTTCTATAGTATTCTTGTGGCGCATCCTGTTCAATTACCGTTTCAATAGTTTTAGGTATGAAATTACCTACATTTGTAAAAATCAATTCCTCAGGCTTTTCTACTACATTAATCCTACTGTTTAACGCATAATCTTGGTGAGCAATACAATTATGAAGAACTTCTCTTATTACATAAGGTTCATATTGTGTGATTTCAGTAGGAAATAATGTATTTTCTGTTAAATATCTATATTTAAGATTTCGAATCTTTGAATAGATTGCATCCACATTTAATAATAATGGTGGTGCAAAATGCTCATAATCCTTTTCAATATTATTTTCATCTTTTAGTATCCAAGTAATTTTAACTACAGATGGAGTTAGAAAATGTTCCGATTCATCTTTTCCCAATAATATAATTGCAGTCCTAGTAATTTTCCCACCAATGGTGATTTTAGCCTTATCCAGAAATGTTTTATCATCCCAGTTATCAACCTGATCTGCTAACTTTATATTTTTCACCTTATATTCAGTTCTAAGTTTTTCATGATTGTTCTTTTAATTGTAAGTTTCAAACGTTCTAGTTTTCTAATATTACTATGAACTGTTCTCACACCAAGCTACTTCGGTCCCATTCTATTCTGCCTTGAGACCATAAAAATTATATCGTATGAATAGATATTTCTCTTTTTCAGTACATTTCTTAGGCATAATGTGTCTAAGAATTTCAAATGCCTACTAAACATTAACTTATTCAAACACAAGTATACTATTCATTACTTTATTTTTCCACAAATTATAACAACTTATTTAAATTTTGTATAAATCATTTCCATCAATTTATTAAATGTTTTTGATGTAAATATGGTTTTCTATACCATAAATGCCACTTTACATATACAACATTCATAAATCATTTTACTCTCCATTTAGTCTCATATCATTATATGCTATAATAACCCCATACTATAACCCCAAGGAGGCCCCCCATGAAAATCTATAACAAACTAGTCCGTGACAAAATCCCTGAAATTATTGGTGCTACCGGTAAAAGCTTTGATGTGCACTATGCTAAAAAAGAAGACCTACTACCCTTACTTGAAAGCAAATTAAATGAGGAAGTATCTGAATACCTTGAAGCTAAAAACCTAGAAGAACTTGCTGACATTATGGAAGTTTTAATAGGTCTTGCGAATGCTCTTGGATATTCTGAAAAAGATTTAATTAACAAAAGAAACGAAAAGAAAGAAGAGAGAGGCGGCTTTGAAAAAGGCGTAGTACTTGAACAAGTTTATGAATAGACAAAACCCACTATAGCATTTATCTATGGTGGGTTAATTCATCACATTCATTTTTCTAACTTTTCAAGTCTTTCCCTATAAAATCTTCTAGTCCTACAATCAATAATATCTTTAAAATGCTCTATAAACACAGGATTCTTAATGAATTCACCTAAATCATTATTTAAACAAAAATAAGAATTATCTCTGTAAAAGAACTCTTCTGCCGAATTTAAAAATGCCTTTATTGGGTTTTCTGCAACTCTTAGATAATCCTTCCTATTAAAGTTCTTATAATTTTTAGTTGAATCATGTCTCAAAAGATCAACTGCATTAGAAGGTTTAGTATAGAAATCCCTAAAGCTCTCAAAAATCATTTCTTCATCTATTTTTAATTTTATGTTCCCTATATTATAAAAAGCTAAAAGTAATGGCATTTTATAAGTCTTAACCATTGAAGTTTTCTCAATAGTATTAAAAAATTCATAAGCCTTAGTATTTAACAATATTTTCTCGACCTCTGAAATCTCATCTATTTTATTTAGAAATCCCAGATAATCATTAAAAATATTTAATTCTCCTCTGGATCTTATTACATTGTATAGGTCATCATCCATGTAAGTATACATTTCAAGTCTACTTGGTCTAGTTTTTAAATCTTCTTTTATCCTATTAAACTCATCTACTACTAAATCAAATATATTCTTTTGCTGCTCAACCATCTTCTTGAATATATCAATTACTCCAAGATCAAAATCTACTATACAATCCTCTGGATATTCTTCTTCTGTAGGTAATTTACCTTGCTTTGCCTTTCTTTCAGTATCTTTCAAATTAGCACTTAAAAAGAACGGAACCAAGTGAGCTTTTTTATAATTACCTATAAAGTCTAAAATGTTCACATACTTCTTGTCCTTATATTTTCTTAACCCACGTCCCAATTGCTGAAGAAAAATTGTGGGGGATTCTGTTGGTCTTAAAAATAGTATCATGTCAATTTCAGGAACATCTAATCCTTCATTAAACATATCCACAGAGAATATAATATTTAGCTCTGCTTTTTTTAATTTATCCACTGCTCCCTTTCTATCTATTGAAAACTCAGATTGTTCACCACTTACTACTGAGCAAGCCTTAATTCCATTTTCATTAAAATATTTACTCATGTACTCTGCATGTCTTCTGCTGGCACAGAAACCCAAAGCTCTTAAACTATTATATTTTTTATAATGTTTTAGAATTAAATCTGCACGTTTATTAATCATTAAGGCATTTTCTAATTCAGCCTCATCATATCTACCATTTCTAAAAGATATCTTCTCATAATCTGTATCATCAAAAACTCCATAAAATCTAAAGGGAACTAGCCAACCTTTATCTATGGCACCTTTAAGTCTTACTTCATACACAACATTGTAATCGCAAAGGGCAAATACGTCTTTATTATCCATTCTCTCAGGAGTTGCAGTAAGTCCTAAAAGAAACTTTGGAGTAAAGTATTCTATTATATTTCCATAATTACCTGCAGCTGCATGATGGAACTCATCTATTATAATATAATCAAATTCATCATTCTTAAAATACTCCTCGCATAGATACTTTTTCTGTCCCAGCGTTTGTACTGTAGCAAATACAACATCACAATTACTCTGTTTATTTTTGCCACTGAAAAATCCAGTTTTAATATCAGGCTTAATGTTTTTAAATGATGTTTCTGCTTGATTCAATATTTCTTCTCTATGAGCTACAAATAAAATCTTATTAAATCCCAGTGAATCAAAAGCTGCTAAATAAGTTTTACCTATACCTGTTGCTGCCACAACTAATCCTTTATCCAAGCCTTCCTCTCTACACTTCTTTAGTTCATATAAAGCTTCAATCTGCGCGCCTCTAGCTTCATACAGAGGGATTACCTTGCCAAACTCTTCTTTGTTATCTTCTGTTGTTTCAAAAGTATTAAAGATTTTAGGTCTTTTCCACACTGATGAATAACGTCTCATCTCTTCATCGTCAATAATTATAGAATGATTTAAAAATAAATCTTCAAAAACCTTCTTAAAATGTGTAAAATCCTCTAAGTTTTTATTCTTATTTAATCTATAGTTCCATTCAATTCCAGTAGTTAATGCTGAATTAGACATATTAGAAGATCCTATAAAAATATCTCCATCCTCTTCATATTCAAATATATATGACTTAGGGTGAAAGGATTTGTTCTTTATATTATAAAATCTTAAATCTACTTTATCCCCTAGAGCATCCTTTACTAAATATAAGGCTTGAGGTTGAGTGATATTAAGATAATTTCCTGTTAAAATTCTTATACGTACACCTCTGTGCGCCACCAGCTTTAAATCGTCAATAAGTAATTTCACTCCTGATTCCATTAAAAATCCTACTGCAAGGTCTATAGACTTTGCTTTTTTTAAAGATGCCGCTAATTTAGGTAATAAATAATCCTGGTCTCCTGTAGAACAGTTTGAATCATACTCTAAAGTTGCCCCTTTAAATTGGATGGAATCACTGGTTATTATATCTTTATTAATAATATTAATTTTATCCATCATACTTCACTAATGCCTCCTTGGTATAATTAAGCAACAACCAATGTTAATAAAAAAAGCTATTAATTATTGCAAAAACATATCTATTCTCTTCTATTATTTCTGATTATAATATAAATTTGTCTATTAATCAAAATTTGTCATACTATTATTTGTAATCTTTTGTATTGGATGTTTTTTTGCATGTATAGTATCTACTATTACTAAGAGTAAACGAAAAGTTAATACTAAATAAAATTGAGTGAAGTCCAAACTTTTGGACTTCACTCAAAATCGTTATATTATAAACATAAAAATCTATAGTTTATATTAGGCTATTTTTATATATTTTCTATTTATAAAGTTCGTTTTATATCTACAAAAGCGAACTTTGACTATATAACTAGCTTCCATGATATACCTAATGCCGATATACAAAGATTATCACCATTAGATTATATGTGTAAATAAATGGGTCTAAATTCTAATTTCTGTTACATTACTACAGAGACCCCTTATTCATCTGTAAAATTTACCATACCAGACAAAGGAAATATTAATGTAACTTTAGTTCCTTTATTCACCTCAGAATCAATAGTAATTTTTAAGCCCAGTTTTGAACATAATTTTTCACATAGATACAAGCCCATTCCTGTACTTTTACTAAATTTTCTTCCGTTTTCACCAGTAAAACCTTTTTCAAACACTCTATTTATATCTTTATCTATTATACCTACCCCATTATCCTCTATGATTAACATTACTGAATTAGCTTTTTTAATTGAATATATACTTATCATTGGCTCTTTACTACTTGAGTACTTTATAGAGTTTCCTATTATCTGATTAATAATAAATTCAGTCCATTTCGAATCACTATATACAATTTCATTAATATTTTTTATATCTAATTTTATTTTCTTATGAATAAAATCTCTATAATTTCTTTTAACTACATTCCTTACTACATTATCAAGATTAATTTGTTTTATAATATAATCTTTACTAACATCATCGCTTCGAGAATAATAAAGTACCTGTTCTACAAACCCCTCAATTCTATCTATCTGAAAGTCTATTTTATTAGTTACTTTATCTCGATTATTTTCAATTATTAGCTTTGTAGAAGCTATTGGTGTTTTAATTTCATGTACCCAGGTCTCTATGTATTCTTTATATTCCACTTGCATATCCTTATAATATTTTACATTTTCGTGCATATCGCGGCTTATCTCTTTAAGTATAGAATTTAACTTTTCACCTTGTATAAAGTTTGCTTCCTTCATTACCTCTGGAAGTAGATATTTCTTATCTAAATTTTCTAATATGTTATTAATTTCATCATAATAATTTTTATATTTTATAAATTCTAAAGCCATATAAGAAATTAATGGCAAAAACCAAATACAAAAGACAAATAGAATTATAATGAAATTAACATTAATAATAACCATTATAACTGCTAATACGATAAATAACAGCATATTAGATATTATTACCATCATTTTTTCTTTAATAAATTCACCTATACTCATGGCATTATATACCCAAGCCCTCTTCTTGTTTCTATTGTATTTTCTATGCCTATCTCTTCAAGTTTTTTTCTTAATCTATTAATATTAACAGTTAAGGTACTATCATCTACAAAATAATCTGATTTCCACAGATATTCCATAAGCGAATCTCGTTTTACTACATTCCCCTTATTGTTTATTAAGTAAGAGAGTATCTTAACCTCATTTTTCGTTAATTCCAAGCATTTATCCTTATAAATAACCGTTGCATTTAAAAGATTTAAATTAAAATCTCTATAGCTTAATATATTATTAGTTTTTAAGCTTCCACCTGTTCTTCTTAAAATATTAGTTATTCTTGCTAATAATATTTCTATATTATAAGGCTTTGTTATAAAATCATCTGCTCCTAAATTCATACTCATTAATTCATCTAAATCACTATCTCTACTTGTAACTATTATAATTGGAACCTGTGAAGTTTTTCGTATTTCTCTACATATATAATAACCATCAAATACTGGAAGATTAATATCTAACAATATAAGTTCTGCATTCTCATTTTCAACATATTGTATTATATTATTAAAATCTATAGGAGCTTTTACTTCGTATCCATATCTTTTTAAAAAATTTTGTAATTCTTCTCTTATAACTTCATCATCTTCAATAATAATAATTTTATCCATATGCACTCTTACCACCCTACTTATTTTATCCTGTACCTTAATATAATAACATATTCTAAATTTTATAAAATAATTTTATAAAATAATTTTATAAAATTTAAGGCTATATATATATCTTAAATATAAAAGTACATATTCAGCTCTATCCACTCGTAATCGGGACTTTCACCCGTTAGATTGTGCCCATTTGGGGAGCCCTTAAAGAGGTACTTACTTTTCAGTAAATACCTCTTTAATTTATAACTTATTTATAAGTTATTCTTAACAATATTTTTATATCCTATATATGTTGTATAGAAGTATCCTGCATAAATTACAATAAATATTAAAGCTGTTACTAATGCTGAAGAGTTAATATCTATTTTTTGTAAGCTATTTATAAAATCGCTAGTTACCTTAATTCCAACCACTGAATGAATTAATGCAAGACTAACTGGAAGACTAAAGTATATCAATGTTTGAACAAAAATTGTTTTATCTATCATTTTTTTGTTTGCACCAAGTCTCCTTAAAGCTTTATATCTTTCTATACTGTCACTAGCTTCTGATAATTGTTGAAGAGCGAGTACTGCCATGCTAGTTATTAAAAATACAATACCTAAATATATTACGATAAATATTAATACATTTGTTAATTCCATACTTTCTGAATAAACCGCATCCTTTGAGATACCGAGTATATAACCACCTTTACCATAGTCCTCGCGTTTTTCATATTTTTTATTATATTCTTCTCTATTTTTATCTAAATAATTCACATTAAGTACTGATTTACTAATTTTGTAACCTGATAAAAACTCATCATTTATAACTATTGTGAAAAAACTATTTGCAAAATAAGAAGTTTGAAAATTTTCTTCTATAGCTTTAGAGTTTTTTATTAGGTATTCCTTACCTTTAATGTTAATTTTATTACTATTTTTTATTTTTTCATTTATTGGTTTCATACACCCATTAATATTTGATAAAATTAAAACTTCATCCTTATTTAAATTTACTTCTTTTTCATTCTTAAATTTTAAAATTTTATTATAATCAGATAGTTTAACAAAATTTACATCCTCTTTTTTAAAATCTCCTGTTGTTAAAAAGTCACTAGCCTTCATACCTGTAACATATTCATTATAAGCTACAGATTTTTCATTTTTACTTATTTTAAAATTAATTTTATTTAAAACATCTTCTATATTGTAGCTTTCATCCTTATTTTGTACTACTATGCTGGCATCAAAGGGCGTTGACTTTTTAAGCCCTGCATCCATAACTGTTTTAAAGCCTATTCCTATAGATAAACTTACTATTGTGAAGAATAACATTAAGCAAATTAAAGACATTGATATGAAGTTTGTAGTAACTTTACTATTTATCTGTTTTACTACAAATATATTTAACCCTTTAAAATAAACCTTTTTATTTTTCTTTACCACATATAATATAAATCCAGATAAGCTAAAGAAAAATAACACTGTGCCTAATATTCCCAAAGCTATTGATATTAAGAACATAGGATCTAGTACATTGAAACCTACTTTTAGTATTGATTTATATGCAAACCCAAGTGATAATGCGCATAAAATAAATGCTATTAAATATATAATAGAATTTTTGAATTTAACATCTTGATTTTTTTTACCTGCTGTTAATAAATCGATTATCTTGTATTTAGATATAACAAATACATTAAATATCATAACAAGTAAAAACATTATTCCAAAGTATAATACAGTTTTACCTATTGCACCTGTTGAAACTGCAAACTTATATTCATTAATCGGCAAATCAAATAACTTTAATGCAAAGGTGGATAATCCTTGTGATGCTCCAATTCCTAGTATAAGTCCACTAATTAAAGATATAACTCCAACTAGAAAAGTCTCCATTACTAATATTATAGATATTTTTCTTTTCCCCATACCGAGTGTCATGTATATTCCTAATTCTTTTTTACGTTTTTTTATCAAGAAATTATTTGCATATAATATTAAACTACCTAATACTATGGATATAAATACTGACACATAAGACATAACTTTCATTAATGTAGATACAGATTTCATTTCTATAAGTGCCTTTTGTGACCCCATTGAGTTGAAGCTATAAAATATACAAACTGCTAAAGTTAGTGTTAAGAAATATACAGCATAGTCCTTAAAACTCTTCTTTACATTACCTACAGCTATTTTGGAATACATTATCATCACCTCCAAGTAGAGTTATAACTTCTATAATTTTACTAAAGAATTCTTTTCTAGTATCCTTACCTCTTACTACCTCACTAAAGATTTTTCCATCTTTAATAAAAAGGATTCTATGAGCATAGCTTGCTGTAAAAGCATCATGGGTAACCATAAGTATTGTGGTCTTTAAATCTTTGTTTAGACTTTCAAATTTTTCAAGTAATAATCTAGCTGTTTTAGAATCCAGCGCCCCTGTTGGTTCATCAGCAAGTACTAAGGATGGATCTGTTACTATTGCTCTTGCAGAAGCAACTCTTTGCTTTTGTCCACCTGACATTTGATAAGGATATTTATTTAGTTCTGTTTCAATGTCTAAATATTTTGCTACTGATTTTATTTTCCCATCTATTTCTGAACTTTTCTCACCTTTTATTGTTAATGCTAAAGCTATATTTTCATAAGAAGTAAGAGTATCTAGTAGGTTAAAATCTTGAAATATAAAGCCTAACTCATTTTGTCTAAACTTATCTAATGCTTTTGATTTCAACCTAGTAATATCACTATTATTTATTATTATTTTCCCTGTAGTGACATTATCAATAGTTGATATACAATTAAGCAATGTTGTTTTACCACTTCCTGAAGGTCCCATTATCCCAACAAACTCACCCTCATCTACCTTAAAACTGATACTGTCTATAGCCTTTGTGACATTATCTTTATTTCCATAATACTTTTCAATTTTTTCTACACTTAATATATTTTTCATTTATAACTCTCCCTTTATTTTGAATTTAATTGTTTTAACGACATTTAAGAAGGAAAGTCTTCCACTTCTATAAGTAGGGGTTACTTGCTATAACAACGAAAAAACTTCAGTGGAAGTCTAAATCTCCTTCTTAAGTCGTTAATATTACAGCACCGTAGGTGATGATTTAACTCCATCTGATGTACTTATTATATACAATTTTATTTGCAGCAACCATCGAAGTATATTTCATTAACATTACATTTTTGTTATGTTAATATGTAAGCGATGGAACAAATACCG
>Ga0209540_10000388_pt1 | contig 42953 bp, 13 predicted proteins | sample BarGraIncu01121A_FD_184501 | JGI IMG/M metagenome (GOLD analysis project Ga0209540, IMG submission 184501) | Arctic peat soil microbial communities from Barrow, Alaska - Barrow Graham LP Incubations 011-21A (SPAdes) (version 2) | ecosystem: Environmental > Terrestrial > Soil > Wetlands > Peat... | reverse complement strand
TACAATCTCCATATCTTTGACCTTTGACATTAATAATGGTACAGATTTTCTCAAATGCGCGGGCACGTTGTAGATTTGTATTTTTAACAACAGTATTTGCCGAGCTATATGGGATTGAAACAGTTGCAGCATTGTCATCTTTTATTGCTCTTACTAAAAATGCCTGCATGGATGGAATTTGATGTTGTAATCCCGCATCCCCTGCATTTGCTTGTGGAACGGCTATATATTGTCCGGGAGTGTTGTTATTATTACTGGTATTTGTTGAGTCTGCTGATTTATTCGTCCAATCGGTCAATGAGCCTGTGTTATAGAGGTAAACGGTTTTTAGCATTTGAGATCCAAAAACAATTTTTGAAATATCTATTGCCGCCGTGTATGGATTGCCGATCAAATGTTGACCCGGATAGGTAGCACCGCTGGTAAATGATAATTTGCCCGAAGCATAATCATTATTTTCTAAATTCCCATGAAAAGATATAGTTGTTGGCGATACTTGTGTAATTTCATAACCGCCAAACGAATTCAGGGTGGAAGTATTGTTCAGCTGAAACCAATGTGAAGGGTTGTTGTCTTCGTGCATTTCACGTACATACGAACCATCAAATGTTGGACTTGCCGCAATTGAGCGAACGGGAATGCCGAAAAATTGCCATTTATAGTTAGTGCCTGGGTTTGATGCTTTCGAATACATTTCTACTGTTGCCGAAACCGGAGACAAATAATCATTATGAAAAATTAATGATCCATTGGCTACCGATGAACTAGATTTAATTACCAAACCTGATGTTCCGGCATTATTCGTAATGGTTCCAGCCACATTCAATTGATTTCCTGCCGAAATAGTGTACAATTTTCCCGAATTCACAGTCAATAAATTATTCACAGTCAAATCGGTATTTAGCGTTACACCGCTAGCGTTGTCACTAATTAAATTATTTATTTGCCCGTTCAGATATTGATTTGCTTCAATAGTTTGTGCTGTAGTACCGGCATAACTTACAGTTGGAGAATTCGTGTTGGCATCAAGTTTTCCGGAGGTTGCCGTTAGCGTATTTAATAAATTCAAAGTTCCATTTAAGATCACATTATTTGAATTGTTCACATTCAGATTATAAACATTGTTATTGTAAAACGTACCGGACGTTATACTCTGGGAAGTAGAACCTGCAAAACTGACAGTAGAATTTGTGGCAGATGCATCAATATTTCCACTGGTTTTTGAAGGCGTGTTACCTGAAATTGTCAACGTGTTTCCACCAAGAGTAAATGTTCCATTAGTTAATAACAACAAACCGGCCACATTTAATGAATTGCTCAAAGCCACATTTGAAGAACCATTAATTGTCAGATTATTTACAGTATTTGCTGTTGGATTGGTTGAAAAAGTTCCTGTTGCAGCTCCACGAAATTCATAATTGGCACTGCTGCTGAAAGTATTTGTCATATTGGTTGACGAAACTGCTCCAGAAATACCACCAGCATTTGATGTTATCAAACTAGCCCCTGCATTAATAGTAAAAACAGCGGTACCAGCCACTCCACCTGATTGTATAACCGTTGATGAGCTCAGATCAATAGTGCCATTAACACGAATCTCGCCCTGGAATCCAGCTTGTGAAACCGCATTTGCACTGTTTAAAGCAATATTCGAAAGTAGCTGAACACTTTTCCCAGTTGGTACTGAATATACCACCCATATTGCCCCGTCCGGATTGGCAAAGCTCATGGTTTGGATGCCTGAGCCATTAAAAATGATGATTCCATTAGGCGCACCGGCTCCACTGGTTGTCATACTACTGGCACCTGTGGTTTGTGTAAAGTTTCCACCGAGATACATATTGCATGTGCCTGAGGTTCCATAATTAAAGTCAAAAAGTCCACCGATTTGGGAAAAGTTCCCTGAGATGGTTATGTCATAGCTTGTAGCATTATTTAAGATGAACTGACCTGAAGTCAGGTTAAAGTTACCTGTGATAGTCATTGCAGCACCCGCAGTTGCCGTAGCTGTACCCGACATGGTGAAATCTCCGTACACAGTTATTGCTGATGAAGGCATAGTTTTGGTTCCACTGCCGCTGAGAGTCAGATCGTGATAGCCTGTTGTTGAACCGTTTGGAATAACAACTGTCTGATTAGTACCATTGTATTCCACTTTATTATTATCATTGGTGGCATTTAAAACTCCAGTAGAAGAAAGTGACAAAATTCCTGCAATTCTCATAATATTATTTGTTCCCAACGTCAAGGATGCTCCATTGGCCACGGTAACATTGTAGAAATTGGTGATGCCTGCCATCGTTGCCGACGCATTGGTAAAAACTAATGTACTTGAACCGAAGTTGTAAGTTCCCCCCATGTTTTCCCAGGCCCCGTTTCCACCGGCTAGGGTAAGAGAGGGAGTTCCTGTAGTGGCATTTAGAATTCCTCCGGTTTGAATAAGTATAGATCCTATAGATGTGCTTATGGGCAAAACAGGATCATTAGCCGTAGTGCCTGCATCAGGAATAATTACATGGTCAATAGTAGAAGGAACTACACCTCCAACCCAATTTGCAGTATTATTCCAATCGGTATTATTGGCTCCAAGCCATGTGAAATTAGCTACAGTTGAAGTGCCGAGGGTCCAATATTTACTAGGGAAACTACTACTGGGGGCAATATATGTCAGACTCAGGTTGGCTAATCCTACCCAGTTGTTAGTGGTATTGTTGTTTGACTGTCCGTGTTCATCCAAATTCAAATTACTAATGTGATAATCGAACAAATCTAAATTACTTTTCGTTGAACCGTTGAGTTCGCTATCCAGATAATGAAGGTTCAGGGTTACTTTGGTAGCTGCGTCGCTTCCTGTTTGTATAATGTCATAATATCGGTGTATGGCATCTGTTTTCCAGGTATGCGTTGTAGTTAAAACTATTTTAACGCTCACTGTAGTAGGCAACGTCCCACCTGCAGCAAGATTCAGTGTAGTAAACTGGTTTCCGAAGGAATATGGAGTATTTACCACGAAAGAATTACGTGTCACGATCCCTGTTACATCACCGGTTCCTGTGGTAGTTGCATTAGCACCCATGGTAAGGGTGTAAGTACCCATTTCCAGGCAACCTTGTGTAGCAGATACATTGGCACTGCTGAGGTTAAGAATGCCGTTCAAGGTGATATTGCCACCAGCTGTTTTGGAGTTAGTGCCTGCTCCACTGATGATAAGGTTTGTATATGTTCCGGCAACAACTGTTTGTGCTCCTGTAGTTGCAGCATAAATTATTGTTCCGCCCCAGTTTTTACCAGCGGGAATTGGAACAGCACTGGTGGCAGTTGGCACTGCTGTACTGATTGTACCGTTATTTGTTATCGTTGATAAAGTGCCACTAAGCGTATATGCAGTTGTCATATCAAGCGTTCCACTCGCAGTGGTAGTGAGCGTTCCATTTACTATCAAGTTTCCGCCTGCTGTACTGGTGCCGCTTGTATTATCTAATTTTAAATGATTGTATGTAACAGGATTGATGGTTTGACCTCCGCCCAAAACCGTATATTCTACTGTACTTGCCGTTCCGTTTGTTAGGGTTCCGAAACTGGCAATACTACTTGCTGCAATCTGTAGTACGTGTGCAGCATTGGGTCCAGTGCTCATGTTAATTGTACCACTGTTTGACAAGGTATTGGCACCTGTTCCCGAAAGAGTTAGGGTTTGAGCCGTTGTACCAAAGGCGAGTGTGGTACTTGCTGCAATAGTCAACGTTCCGCTTATTGTTCCGCCTCCAACGAGAGTTTTAACAGAGCTTCCTCCACCACTGATTCCTAAATTGCTATAATTAACTGCCTTTACAGTCTGAGCTCCTGCACCTTTGTAATTTACAGTATTTCCGGCAGCGGAAACAGTAAGAGCGGTAAATGTAGGTACGGTAGGAGTGGTACTGATATTAAGAGTACTTGTGGCGGTAGCATTATTGAAACTTGTGATTGTGCCCGAATTGGTTAGGTTAACAATACCTGCAGCATTATTTGTAATACCTGCAATTGTACCTGTTCCATTGAGATTCAATGTTCCGGTATTGGTAAAACCTGCAAGAAGAGTGGTGATATTGCCTCCCCCAGTGACAGCTACCGTTCCAGAATTACTTAGACCTCCGGAAGTAGTACCAATTGAACAAGTTCCTCCAATATTTAAGGTACCACTGTTTGTTAATGTTCCTGTAGCTCCTGCAAGAGCGGTGCCAACAGTTAAGGTTCCATTATTTGTCAATGCAACACCGGTAACAGTCACGCTCGGAATAGAAATTGTCCCCGAAAGCGCTTGAGCATTAGTGGCGAATGTATGTACGCCGGTACTTGCAGTAAAAGTTCCACTGTTTGTAATACCACCTCTGAAAGTAGGGGTTGCAGCAGCTATTTCTTTCCATGTAGAACCTACACCAATTGTCACCAAACCTGTAATGGTGGGTGAGATAACTGCAGAAATTGTTAATGTAGCATTTGTTGCAGTGCCTAATGTTATTGCACCAAGCGGATTGGAAGGTACAACACTCATTGTAGGTTGACTTCCTGAAAAAGAAGTAACGCCAATTAGTGCAATATCCAATGTCGCTGCTGAACCTGGATATCCTGTAGTTGGACTCCAGTTGGATGCAAGTGCCCAAGCTGTACTCGTAGCTCCAGTCCAGGTATAAGTTGTAGCCTGTACACTTTCCACTCCCACCATCAAAAACACAATAACTGCGACAAAGAAAATCTTCGTCGGCTTCAGTAGTTTATATGTAGCACTTGTATTCATAAATAATACCGGTTACTTCGGTTTGCTTTATTCTAACAATTTTAACCTTACATTGTACCGACTCCTTGTAAATCACCTAATGTTATCGATTTACCAGCAAGTTGAAGTGTACCGGAAACAGTTAAACTTCCACTTACATTTGTACCTACACTTAATGTAACAATTGCTGAAGAATTACCTATAATAAGATTGTTAAAGGTTGGAATATACGGAATGGTTAATGTAGATTCGAGATCTATTGTACCGTTTCCGGGCGTAAAATTCAAGGTAGTTGTCGTTATGGTTCCTCGTATTATCAATGTGCCTCCATTAGTCATGTCCAGGTTACTGGTAGCAGATCCAGAGCCTATATTAGTCACATTCAGCCGGTTTGTTCCGCCGACAGCCCAATTTAATGTCCTTACAGTTCCTGTACCAACTGTCAAAGTCCCATAAGCCACATTATTAGTGCCAACGTTATTGTCAACTGTACAGGTACCATCAATCACGAGGTTATCTCCTGCAACAGGTAGTGTACCACCATTCCAACAGATAGCAGTACTGAAATTGCCAGTTCCGGTAAAAGTCTTTGTAACCTGACCTTGCGCTGTTTCCGGCAAAAAAGACAGGAGTAGAAAAGTAACAATTAAAATTGTCCACAGTCTGTAAATAGTAGAAGTTTTCAGAATACCGGTGATTTATTATTATGTTATTATAAGACAATTTATATATTTATCAAAATTTTAAGCAATTTGCATTATCAAAGAATAAGTTTTATAATTAAATACAAGGTGAGAAAATTGACTTAATTTAAACAATCCTTTATTAAAAAATAACCGCTGTCTGTGTTTAAAAAATCTGACAGCGGTTTTAAAATTATACTACACTTTCTATCGAACGATAATACGTTCAGTTACTACCTCTCTATTGGTTATTCCTTTTACAATGTATACTCCATCAGGAACATCAATTGGTATTGTTGTAATTCCCTTGGAATTAAAACAGGTTTTCTTAATAACACTTCCGGTTTGTGCATTATAGAGTGTCAAATCGCCTTTGTCCTCAGTTGAATTATCAACCACAATTGTTTTATGCGAATTAAACACTTTGATTTTTTTTACATGGTCCTTTTCATCTTTTTGCTCTTTCTTGTCTTTTAGATCTTTTGAGTCCTTTTCCTCATTTTTATCATTCGAATCTTTCGGTTTAACAACTACAGTATCAACAACCACAGGAGGAACAGGTAAACTGGTAATAATCTCAAAACGTTTCACCGGCTCCGCCGTTTGCTGTGCCACAAAAGTATATTGAGTTCCGGTAGCATAAATATTAATCGTTTTGTTTTCAATCAGATCCACTAAATAGAGTTCCTTATAGTATGTCTCTAAAAAATAATGGGTAAAAGTAAGCGTATATACGGTATCTTCACCTGCTAAAAATCCGATATAAGTATTGTTAATATCCGGTATTGAATTAACCTGAAAATTTCCGCTGACTTCCATAGAAAATATCTGTGGTGCAAGCGTAGAACCAAACATTTTATATCCATCCCAACCATTATCAAAACCACGGGTACATTCAGGTACGGTAATTATCCACATACGATCTCCGAAACGAGAACCTTGAACATCAATAATAGTACCTGTCCTATCTACAGCAGTAACTTTTTGTAAAGTTGTCCCTACAAGTGTTTGAGGTGTTTCGGCATACGCATAAGGCAAAAAAAGCATTAAAGTGAACAATACATTCAGTGTGCTGATAGTTGAAGTTTTCATAAGTTCTGATTCTTCGAAATTGAATAAATATGATATCAGGTAGAGTATTTACATGTATTAAATATGTTACAAACATACAAAATAATCTATTATGTTGATATATAGTCTTTTGTAGCAATATAAATTAAGCATGTAGTAATATCTACAGTGCATAAATATAAGATTTGATACAAATAGTAGATAACTATTTATCATATGAATAATTTAAAAAAATGAGTTTTATGTAATAATCAGATAATGAAGCTTACACCATAGATTTATATCTAACTGAAAACATTAAATCGAATTCATTTGTAGTAACCATTCTTAAACACCTACATATTTTACGACATTTGAATAATACTTATTTTTATATTCAAGAACCAATAACAATTTTCATGGAAATAATTCTATAAAAACCGTCAATTATATTAATTATCTTTAACTTTACGGCCATTTATGAATATTATTTAATTTACTTGAATCAAGGAAGAATACTCTTAGTGCAAGGTGATGAATGATTAAAAGGATAGATGTATAGTAGAAAGTTATAAATTTAAGTCCTTGAGATATTTTACTTGAGACATTAGATTTTATTATTAAAATCAGATTGTCTCACCATAAAAAAAAAACCGCTACCAATGGTTATCAGCCATTATATAGCGGTTCTTAAAATTCAGTATTTATTCTATCGAATTATGATACGTTCGGCTACCATATCGGTATTTGTTACTCCTTTTGCAACGTATATTCCATCAGGGACGTTAGTTGGTATAGTTGTGATTCCATTGGCATTAAAACTAAGGTTTGCAACCAACCTGCCGGATTGAGCACTGTAAAGTGTCAAATTACCTTTATCATTATTGGGATTATCTACAATAATTGTTCTTTGTGAGTTGAATATTTTTAATTTTTTATTTTGTTCTTTTGGTTCTTTTATATCTTTCGGAGCTTTCGGATTATTTGGGTTTGTATAACCTTCACTGTATATATCTATCACTGGTTCAGGCAATACAGTGATTATATTAAAACGTTTCACAGGCGTATTCGATTGTTCTGCCACGAATGAGTATTCAGTACCGGAAGCATAAATATCAATCGTTTTGTTTTCAAGCAAATCAACTAAATATAGTTTCTGGTAACGTGATCCCAAATTATAGTTTGTAAACTTAAGTGTATAATTGGTATCTTCACCCGGGAGGAATCCAAGGTATGTATTGTTAATATCATTCACTGCATTGACTTTGTAATTTCCATCAGACTCCATGGCGTAAATCTGTGGGTTAAGCGGAGAACCAAAGGTTTTGTATGAATCCCATGCCTTATCAAAACTAGAAGTACATTCCGGCACTGAGTAAATTGACATTTGATCGTTAAAACGTGTACCCAAAACATCGATGACTGTACCAACATTATTTTCAGGAACAATTACCGGTGGAAAATCTGTACTTATTAATTTAAAGCGTTTCTCCGGTGCTGCAGTTTTCTTTGCAACAAATGTATATTGCGAACCTGAAGCATATATATTGATAGTTTTGTTTTCCTGCAAATCCACCAAAAAAAGTTCCTTATAACGTGTATCTAAAAAATAATGGGTAAAAGTTAGTGTATAAACGCTATCTTCACCTGCAAAAAATCCTATATATGTATTATTAATATCAGGTACCGAATTAACTTGAAAATTTCCTTTGGCTTCCATGGCAAAAATCTGAGGTGTAACCGGAGAACCAAACATTTTGTAACCATCCCAACCGTTATCGAAGTCACGGGTACATTGTGGTACAGTAATAACCCACATCCGATCAGAGAAGCGCGAACCTTTTACGTCAATAATAGTACCAACCCTATCTTCTGAAGTAACTTTTTGTAAACCGGGTACAGCAACTGTTAGAGGAGTTTCTGCGTATACATAAGGCAAAAAAAGAATTAAAGTGAACAACACATTAAGTGTATTGATAATAAAAGTTTTCATAATGTTGATCTTTATGAAAATGAAATAAATGAATTATAAAAAAATAATTGTTTGAAATAATTATAATGCAAATATACACCCTTTATTGTATATTGCTTATTTTCAAGCACTTGTAGCAATGCATTTAATTTTTGTAGTAATATTTACAGCGTATAAATATCAGGTTTTCAATATTTAAAGTCAAATTAGTATCAACATCCTTACCTAATAATAATGAGTTTTATCTAACAATCTGATAATGTATATATTCACAAAATACACAGCTTAAATAAATGTATTAATAGTTATTGGTTGTAGTAAACATTGCTATTAACCGAAAGATATTATGACATTTAATCAATAGCTATTTGTAACTGGAACTGTGAAATAGTCATTTAATACCATCTAAAATTTATTGTCAGCGGAATAAACACTGTACTTTTAACCTCAAAATCAATATTATTGGTTTTGTTTAACTGATTTTTGCTCGTTTTTAATACAAAAGATGAGCAATTCGTATTAGAATTAGAATTATTCCGAATATAGATTGGAAAAAATACAATTATTTTCCAATAAACTACAAAGTATATATTAAGCTTATAATCCTGTACATTAGATTATTAAGAGTGCATTGTGGATTACAAGGAATAAAAGGTGAGTAAAGTGCGAAAAGCAATGAGTGATAAATGGTGAGTGATATGCGATAAGTGATGAAAATTTCTAGTTAGGGTCTGCTGAAAAACTCCTTATTGCCACGGAGTGGCTAAATGTGAATAACCCCCAGTGAGCGTAGCGATACTGGGGGATGTTGAATAACCAAGAATCCCAGCCCCGAAGTGGGCTGAATAATATCATAATATATTGTTATTGAACCCTTTCAGGGATCTATTCCTTGTGCCATTCTTGTCCGCCGTTCCGATAGCTATCGGAATTACCGGCGGTTATTCACATTAAATCCTTTCAGGATTTTTTGATTGCAAAAGGATAAGCAAGTGCAAGGAAAATGAATATTTATATTCAAAAGGCTTGCACATAAATCAAAAAATACGTCACTATCCTATTGAATATCAATAATATTATAGTTTTTCAGCAGACCCTAGTTAGATATTTTAAAAAAAACAAACCACTAATAGTGTTTGGAAACACTGATAGTGGTTGGTTATGATTATCGAAAAGTGATTAGTACAAAACATTGATTGACTGGATCTTTAAGATCTAGTTTGGAAATTTACAGCATTTTAATGTAATAGTATGCTAAAGGTTCGCTTATTTATTCAAATGGAGAAGTATCAAAAGGCTCGACAGCAGGTTCTAAACACTTAGATAAGCATTCTAACTATCTTGCGGATTAATAGTATAAAACTTTTTCTTTATGATAGCATAGCCTCCTGCCATCACCAATAAAACCCAGAAACCATCACCTACCGGAATGGGTGGTCCTGTAGGGTCACCTCCCGGGTCGGTACCACCATTTAAAGTCCCATTACTGGCAAGTTGACGCGTGGTTGGATCCTGAACTACTGACAAATCAGTGCTTAAAGAACTAATGTTAACCGTTTGGGGCGTGGAGGTTCCCATTGCACTTTGGTTGTGTGAACCGATAAAGGTAAAACCTCCACCACTACCGACGCCACCACTACTTTGAGTTGTAGCAGTACGATTTGCCGGTGCTACAACGCTGTAGCTGGTTTTACCGGTGGTTCCCGATGTACCTGCCGATGTGTTTACAGTATATGTTTTAGGTGCAGGGGTATAGGTAGGTATCGCCAAATCGGGTTCTTCGTATTGTTGGTAACTATGGCCGGTAGGGGCATTGGCTATGCCACCGTTAAAGTTTACACCCTGATTATACACCATATAATTAGATGGTCTATACAATTCAGGACTTCCGATAGGTGAATAGATGATTACCAGGGACAAAACTGCCCACGTAAGTAACCAAATCAATATGTTTTTTTTATTGCCTTTCACTTTTTCTATCGAACTATTAATCGTTTACTCACTTTTTCAGCACCGACCATGGCCGTGGCTATATAGGCACCGGGTCTTAAGCTGTTGGTTATGGCGGTTACTCCGTTTGCCGTAAATGGTACTTTCATTATATTATGTCCAGCTATATCATAAACCATACATTCACCATCCTGATCACTATAATTTTGAACGAAAATTGATCCTTGTGAGCTGAATATTTTCACTTGAGTTTCGGTATCCGGAGCATCTTTTTCGTAAGGACGGGTTACAATTTTAAATCGTTTTACAGGAGCGGGAGTCGACTCGGCTACAAACGCGTAGGTTGATCCGCTGACAGTAATATCAATGGTTTTATTTTCCACTAAATCTACAAGATATAATCCTGCATATTGCTTCTTAATATTCTCATGTGTAAAAGTGAGCGTATATTCCAAATCCTGACCGGCCTGGAAACCCAGCTCTGTATTATTCATATCAGGTACTGAGTTTACCTGGTAATTACCATCTGCTTCCATGGCAAAAAGCTGTGGTGTTAAGGCCGAACCAAGCATTTTTTGTCCATCCCAACCATTATCAAAACCACGGGTAGAATTAGGTTCAGAGAATATCCACATGCGGTCGGCAGCATGTTCACCCTTCACATCTATTATAATTCCAACTTTATCGGAAGAACTAACTCCATCGACTTGAGGAGCACGTTGTGCATCAGTATTATTAATTACTACATTATTATAAATGACACTAAAATTGTAATTCACATTTGATCCGGTACTAACTGGTTGAATAAGCATTGCCCCCATTGATGGAATTTGAAGTGGAAGTCCCGGAGTGCCGGCCAAATTATAGGGTACAGATACATATTGACCTGGATTCACACCGGATGTGCTACTCCCACCTATATTATACCAAGCAGCAAAGGAACCTGTGTTATAAAGGTACACAGTTTTTTGAGCTCCTTCACCAAATGATAATTGAGTTATATTAATAGCTGCAGTATAAGGATTGGCAAATACGTATTGGCCTTGGAATAATGCATTGCCTGTTATAGTTAATGGATTTGCACTAGAGAAATCACTATTTACAAGTTGCCCCTGAAAAACTATATTTTTTCCGGTGGTTAATTGTTGAGTAATTTCGTATCCTTTAAAAGGTTCCAAATAATAATCGTTATTTATACTCAGCCAGTGATTGGTAATTGAATTTCCTGTTTCATCCCATCTTCGTATATACGAACCATCTAATGTTGGGCTTGCCTTTAAAGTTGTTAGTGGAATCCCAAAATATTGCCAATTATAATGATACCAAATCAAAGTATTTAGATCTTTCACACCGGTAGCATCCCAATTTGCTTTAGAATACATTTCAACGGTAGCATAAACTGGCATGCTTTGAGAATTATGGAAAGTAAGTGACCCGTTTGGAACTAATGGTAGTGCATTAGTTGTAGATTTTATTATAATTCGATCCACATTATTATCTGTTGTAATACTATTATTGACAATAAGTCCTTTTCCAGCAGGAATTATTAAAGCTTTATTTGTGAGGTTTATCAAGCTTCCTATTGTCCGATCAACATCTAGTTGTAAGTCGTTCACAGCAGCAGTCCCCCAATTAGCAACCGTTGCATATACCACATCTTTACCCGATAAAGGTACTGCATTGGCAGTCCAGTTTGATGAAATGCTCCAATTTGTACCATTAACTCCAATAGATCCCATCCAATAGTTTAAACTTGCTACTGCAGTCAGGGTATTGGAAGTTGCAGGATTTCCACTTGATATACAAGAAGCATTTGATGTCATCACGCATGTAAGTGCATCACCTGCAGTTGCAGGAGTGTAACTATAAGTTGGACTATTCGTTCCAACATTACTTCCATTCACCTTCCACTGATATGATGGTGAAGTGCCACCATTCGTTGGCGTAGCAGTAACAGTAACGGGTATACCTGTATAAAGAGGATTGGCAGATGCAGCAATGCTTACACTAACAGGTAAATTTGGATTAACGGTCAAAACTGTTGAGGCTGATACTGGAAATGATTGTTGAAAACTAATATCATCTAAAGCAAAATCATTACCCGAGAGAGCAGTGTTTTGATTTATCAACGTTAAATTTGCCATTGTGTTCGATCTTACGTTGAGATCATAAGTAAACTGTTTCCATGCACAGGTTCCTAAATCAGCTGTATATACAGGACCTGCTGAAACACCGTTTACATATAATTGTAATTGCGATGGCGATAGTGGATAAACACTTTGCACATAGTAAGAAAAATGGTAATTTGCATTTGGCACAACTGCTATTGATTGTGACCAGATGACAACACCAGCAGTACCGGCAGCATTAACTACCATTTGATATAATCCGGCAGGCGAATGGTCAACACAGTTGGAAAAGCTGGAATGCAATTTGTCTGGCGTAGGAAAAGAAGGATTAGTAATTGTGTAAAGGGTCTCGCCGCCACCAGTAGGGCCTCCTGAAGAGAGTGCGGTTGATGAAGGTACTACATAAGTATAACTACTCCCAAAACCCAAATCCCCGGTTGTTGTTTCGAAATCACCATTGGTTACTAAGTTAACTCCACTTAAAGCACTTCCCGTAACTGTATATGTTCCTGACATATTTACAGGAGAATAGGTTACATTACCTAAGTTCCAATTGTCAGTTTTAGAGTAAGTTCCATTTGGACCTTCCCAATATTTATCTGTTGCTGTTCCAGTGCTTGTCAATGTAAGTGCTGAGCCATCACAAGTCGAAATTATAGCTCCGTTTGATATTGCAATTGTTGGGTCAGCAATTACTTTTCCACTACATGCAACATTGACTGTTGTTGCTGAAGATACACATCCAATATTTCCAGAATAAGTATTAATTGCCAAATTTGGTGCTAATTTTACATATATTGTAGTTGGATTTACTGTCGTAGCATTAGTTAGTGTGATGGGCGTTGATTGAAATCCGATACCAGAAGTCAGAGAAATCAGGAAGTTTGTAGGCGGTGTGATGACTATACTTGCAGTGAGGACAGCACCACTCACGGTAAACGATTGTTCAATTGATGGACCACCTGCTCCTGAAGTATATAAGTATGTAAATCCTGTAATCGAAGATTTTGAAACTAAAATAGTACGAATGCTTACAACTGATCCACTTACGGCAACATTTAGAGATATAGCACCTGTTGACGACATTATAACATTGGAAGTGCCAACAGCAGGATAGGTAGCAACAGCCAGACTTGCTTTCAATCGAACGTATATAGTTTTGGTAGTAACGGTTCCACTACTTGGTGTAAAAGCTAAGGATGATACATAAGTTCCACCAAGAGTTTCGCAAATTTCAAAGTTAGTAGGAGCAGTTACTGTAAGATCGGTTATGAGATTTATAGCATCAACGGTAAATGATTGTGATCCTGATGGACCTGTTCCTGAATAAATAAAACCTTTTAAAAATCCCTGAGAATAAACATTGATTGTTGGTGCATTCACAATTGCAGTACAAGCAACGTTTTGCGATAATGCACCGGTAGAAGTTAAAGTTATATTTGCCGGAGCATAAGTTCCAGCTCCAACACCCGCTTTCAACCGAACATAAATAGTTGTTGTTGCTACATTTCCACCGACTTGAGTAAGAAGAAGAGTAGTAGGATTTGTTACATAACCAGAGCTACTTGAAGTAGATATTTCGAAATTAGTAGGTGGTGTAAGAATAATATTATTTGTTAAGTAAGCTCCACTTACTGTAAATGTTTGGTATGCCGATGGGCCTGCACCCAGATTATAACTAAACAAAGTTAAGGGCGTTGGAGATACAGTAATGGTGGGTGAATTACTTACCGAGCCACTACAAGCAACGGTTTTTAAAGTTGCCCCACTTGATTCGCACACAATCTTCTCATAAGCACCAGTATAGCTCCCAACAGCCAAACCTGCTTTTAAACGAACATAAATAGTTGTAGCTGATATAGTGCCACTACCTACATTTAGTATAATTATACTTTGAGCAACAAATGAAGGAGCATCAGTCAATGAAATTTCATGACTGGATGCAGGAACAACTGTAATGTTTGCTGTAAGGTCAACGCCATTAACATTGAAGGTTTGAGTGATAGATGGCCCAAACCCAAATGGGTAAGTGAAACTGCTTAAAGTTGTAGGAGAAACTGTAACCACTGGTGTTGGTATTCCTGTAAAATCTCCGAAACTTGATACTCCAGTAGCAGTAAGTGTATTTGCACTAAGTGTTGTGTATTTAATCCATGGTAATGCACCGGTATATTCAGCACCTGTCAAATTGCCTACAGTACCCGTAACATCTACATTTAAATAAGTGGCGGTAACCGTACATGAAAAACCTGTAATTCCAGATTGGTTTACTGACCAATATCGAGAAAGATAGTTTGTAGAACCTTCATTGTTGGGATGTTTAGCATTCGTAACCTTTACACCTGCATAAGCACTCGAATATGATCCCGAAACAAAATTTAAAGTGATGGGTGAATACTCAACTGTGTTTGTATTATCACCAACTGGAAATACATAACTACCATTTGCTGTGAAAGTTTTTCTTAATTCTCCGATTCCATTTGTAACAATCATATTAGTAGCTGAAGGAGTACCTGCAACAGCAGCAGAACCTGCTATGATTAAGTTATAGGCTCCAAGGGTTAACTGTCCACTTGTTAATGTCAAAGTGCCATTTACAATTGTGACTCCACCCAAAGATGCACCACCGGTATTACTCAATATTAGATTGTTAAATGTAGATGATGGTATTGTTTGCGCAGTTGAAGCATCAAAAGTTACCGTTCCTCCCCAGGTTTTTCCAGTAGGTATTGGTGTTGTAGTGGTATTCTGAGTCCTGATTATTCCACCGTTTGTTATGGTTGTAAGTGATCCCAATAATTGGTTGGTTCCCATATTTAACGTACCACCGGCAGTGCTAGTCAATGTTCCATTTATAGTTAACGCTCCATTGGCTGTTTGTGTTCCACTCGTATTACCCAATGTCAGGTTATTATAGGTTCCTGCCATAACAGTTTGTCCTCCGGTAGCAGCATCATATTGAACCGTTCCACCCCAGGTTTTACCAGTAGGAATTGGTGTTGTAGTGGTATTCTGAGTCCTGATTATTCCACCGTTTGTTATGGTTGTAAGTGATCCCAATAATTGATAGGTTGCCATATTTAACGTACCACCGGAAGTAGTAGTCAAAGTTCCATTGACAGTTAAATTTCCACCTGCTGTTTGAGTACCACTGGTATTACCAGCAGTAAGATTATTATAGGTTGGGTTAGAATAAATTGTTTGACCTCCGGTAGCATTATCATAATTTACAGTGCCTCCGGTCATAGTCAAAGTTGAAAAGTTAGTTGGAAAATTACTACCTGTTTGCCCACCAGATGTTCCACCCAATTGCATTGTTCCTGCAACAGTCAAAGTTCCACCAACTGCCGAACGGTTTAAGGTATATGTGCTTAAATCAAAATTACTTCCGGTATTAATAGTAACATCTCCATTGGGGGCACGGTTTTGATCCAGTGTAAGGGTTTGGCCGGAAGTCAAGTTAACCGTAATATTATTTAAACCTGCACCCGATAATTCTGTACTTGTTGTTTTTGAGTTTCCGGTATAATTGACATTGTATGTGCTCGCACTTGCTCCCTGTATTGCACCTGTCATTGATCCTTCACTTCGGTTAATCGTAGAGGTTGCTGCATTCAGCGTAAGATTGGTTCCTGTTGCAAAAACACCTGCAACAAGATCAATAGAACCTCCATTCGCGACAGCTTCTGCACTATTTAATGTAACAGTATTTCCACTATTGTTTATAGTTAATTTACCCGTAAGGTTTGTTGGTAATCCAGTCCCGGTTGCCTGATTGGCTATCCCATTATATACATAATTTGCACCTGCATTGTATGTTCTTGTTGTTGACGTCTGTATATTACCTGAGGCAGTTCCTACGGTCGTAATACCATTAGGGGACCCGATTTGAAGGGTAGCTCCGCTACTTAAAATAAATACGTTACCATTAATTAAACCCGATGCCGTGATAGTAAGGTTTCCATTGTTGGTAAAACTTCTTCCGGTACCTGGTATAGTAAAAGTTCCTGCTATTGTTCCTGCCGCGAATGTATCAAGTAAGTAATTTAGTCTGGTCGTGCCAGCAGTACCTCCGGAAAGCGTCTTACCTGCTGCAACACTAAACGTGCCAGTAATTGTAATAAGATTACCCCCGGCCCCTGCAAAGAAACTACAGCTACCGTTAATGGTAAGACTGGTTAAACTTATGGCTGGTACTGCTGTAATATTGGCACTTTGATCGCTGTTAATAATCACATCGTCACCTGCAGCTGGTGCACCACTTGGACTCCAGTTGGTGCCTAATGCCCATGCACCTCCAATTGTAGGAACCCATGTTTTTGTTGCCCCAATCACATTCCCCACCCCCACCATCAAAAACACAAAAATAACGGCAAAGAAGTTCTTTGTCGTTTTGATTGATTTAAATACTAAACTTGTATTCATAAATAATAATATTTACACCATCATTAAACCGGTGGGTGAATCTTTATAAATGCCCACATATCCTTATAATAAAAACTAACATTTTGGGGATTCGGTTAAGTTAGTTGAAATACTAAAAAGCTATTATTTTCTGCCAAGTTCAGTACTTGTTGCAGGTTTTAAATTCATTTGAAATGCTTCATAAGCAATTTGCATAATTGAGAACCGGTAATTTCAATTTAAAAAGATTCTGCGGTATAAATTATCCACAGCCAATACCAGAAGTAGCATCCTTGAACTAAGAATACCAGTTATTTTTCGAACAAAATATAAAAAGGCAAAATATATTATTTAATTATATAGTTAAAATAGAATACTCACACAAAAATAGTATTAATTTGTCAATAAATAGCATTCATGGAAATATTTACCAATAATAAATTCATATTTTTTATTTTACAGCAAAACAGCATACATCAGCACAAACTCCTAACATTCAATCTTAAACTACTGGTCTATTTTTTTTTAAAAAAATTACTGACAACAAGCTTTTCTACCAACTACAGACTATAAATTACCAACTATCGACTACTAACTAATTCAATAAGTTCATTATTAATGGCATAATGCATTAGTTCCACATTATTTTTAATTTCCAATTTATCAAATATACGTCCTCGGTAGGTAAATACAGTACTTACGCTCAATTCTAATTCTTCGGCTATATCTTTTACTCTTTTGCCTGAAACAAGTAAATACATAGTTTCAAGTTCACGATTTGATAGTTGTTCGTGTGGTTTAGTGTTTTTAGGAGGCATAAAATCAAAAGCTAAATGATCGGTGAGTGTTTCGCTCAGGTATCTGCCATGTGTATATATCTTCCGTATAGCTATCACCAAATCATCGAAGGCCGAATCCTTGCATAAATAGCCTGATGCTCCAGCTTTTAAAATACTTAATGCCAGTTTATCTTCCGGTTGAATGCTTAAAGCCAGAATAGGTAGTTCCGGGTTTCTCATTTTAAGTTCGCTGATTAACTCAGTTCCCTTCCTCTGAGGCATATCCATATCCACCAACAATATATCACAGGCATAGTTCGGGATTTTTTGAAGCAATTCAATCGCGTTTTGTGCTTCGGCAACAACTTTAAAATCTGATTCATTTTTCAAAATCATCTTTAATCCCTCCCGAATAATTTGATGGTGGTCGGCAATAATTATTCTTATCATAATTGTAAATTTTAATTATCTAATAGATAAATATTCAGCTACTCTTTATGTAAAATACAAAGTTTTTGAATAAAGTAATGAATATAATACTGTACAAAAGTAGTAATAATTCTTGTATATGTAGCATTTTTTATTTTTATTTGTAATTATTGCTACAAATACTACAAATAATCTTCTTTTCGGCTCTTGGGAGAAGATATTTGCACCAACATAATCCTCTCAAAAGTTTGGGAGAGGACGGATGCAACTGACATAATCCTCCCCTGAAAGTTGGGAGAGGACTGATGCAACGAACATAATTCTCTCCAGAAGTTGAGAGAGGACGGATGCAACGAACATTATCCTATCAATTTAGAAAAGGGTCATATAATTTTCAGTCTATGACCCCCAAATCCGTCAGCTGACGGAGGCTTGAGACGCAGCATTTGATATGGTATTAAAAGTCTTATTATGGTTGAAATTGATCGATACTAATCAAAAACCCCCTCCACGATAGTTATCGGGATTGGGGGTTTGGGGGTCACTCTCGAAACTTTCCATCACCAATGCGTCCAATCAGTAAAACCGGTTGGACACTTGGTATTAAATCTGGAATTGAATTCGTGAACCAACGGTCAGCGTAGCTAAATTCGTTTTAATTCGTGTAATTAATATTTTCCTTAATTCGTGTAATTAGAATATTAAGAGCATATCCTCCTGCCATCAACAATAATACCCAGAAACCATCACCAACAGGAATGGGTGGTCCTGCAGGGTCACCTCCAGGGTCGGTACCACCAGTACCTCCTGCATAACCAACAGATTGACGCGTGGGATCCTGAACAAGAGCTAAATCTGTACTTAAAGAACTTATATTAGTAGTTTGGGGAGCGGGAGTTTCCTGTGTGCCTTTGTTGCCCGAAGCGATAAATGTAAAACCACCGGTACTAAAAGTTCCACCACTACTTTGATTTGTTGCAGTACGATTATTTGCCGGTGCTAAAACGCTGTAGCTGGTTTGACCGCTTGTTCTTGATGTAACTGACGAAGCGTTTACAGTATAAGTTTTAGGTGCCGATGTATAAGTTGGTATCGTCAAATCGGGTTCTTCGTTTTGTTGATAATTATTAACTTTAGGTGCATTGGCAATGCCACCATTAAAGTTTACACTCTGATTATATACCATGTAATCAATAGGTCTGTATAATTCAGGACTTCCGATAGGTGAATAGATGATTACCAGAAACAAAACTGCCCACGTGAGTAACCAAATCAATATGTTTTTTTTATTACCTTTCAATTTCTTTATCGAACTATTAATCGTTTACTAACCTTTTCATTAGCGGTTATAGCCATGGCAATATAGGCTCCGGGTTTTAAACTGTTGGTAATGGCTGTAACTCCATTCGCACCAAACTGCATTTTCTTTATATAATGTCCGGCTATATCGTAAACCAGACAATCACCATTCAAATTGCTATAATTTTGTACAAAAACAGTCGCTTGTGAACTGAATATTTTCACTTGCGTATCGGAATCAGGTGCATTTTTCTCGTAAGGACGTGTAACAATTTTAAAACGTTTTACCGGCGTTGGTGTCGACTCAGCTACAAATGCGTAACTAGTTCCACTGGTTGTAATATCAATTGTTTTATTTTCGATTAAATCAACCAGATAAACTCCGGCATAGCGTTTTTCGATATTCTGATGTGTAAAGGTTAACGTATCCTGCAGGTCTTCACCGGCCTGAAAACCCAGTTCCGTATCGTGCATATCAGGCACAGTGTTCACCTGGTAATTGCCATCAGTTTCCATAGCAAAAAGCTGTGGTGAAAGAGCGGAACCTATCATTTTCTGTCCATCCCAGCCATTATCGAAACCACGGGTACAATCAGGGTTTGTAAAAATCCACATACGATCGGCACCATGTTCACCTTTTACTTCTATCATGGTACCAACTTTTTCTGATGTTGAAACAACATCAACTCCAGGCGCACGCTGTAAATAAGTATTTAATGCAACTACTGAATTATAATTGATACCAAAAGTCGCATTACTGGCTGCACCCATCGCTTTTACCAACATGGCCTGCATGGAGGGTATCTGACCCTGTAGACCTACAGTTCCTGCTACACTTTGTGGTATGGCATAATATTGTCCGGGAGTATTAAAATATCCATTCGATATACCACCGTTACCACTCAGCCAAATACCGTAGGTTCCGGTATTATACATATATACAGTCTTTTCCATTCCATCACCAAAAGTCAGGTGCGTAATATCGATGGCTGCCGTATATGGGTTGGCAAAAATATGCTGACCAGGATACAAAGCAGTAGTAGTATAGGGTAATTGTCCGGTACTAAAATTACTATTTACCAAAGCACCTTGAAAAGTAATGGTTGTGGGGCTTGGCTGACATAGTTCATAACCGTAAAACGGGACTATGACAGATGCATTGTTCTGCATAACCCAGTGATTGGAAATTGAAGTTCCTGTTTCATCCCATTTCCGTAGATACGAACCGTAAAAAGTAGGTTCGGCCACAACAGAACTTAGGGGAATACCAAAATATTGCCAATTGTATTTAAGAGGTGAAGCAGTTACGGAAATATATGCTTTTGAATACATTTCAACTGTAGCCTGTACCGGTAAGTTTAAAGGATTATGGAAAATCAGTGAACCATTTGAAAGTACAGAATCTGCTTTGATAATAATCCTATCGGGACTTGCTGCTGTTTGTATCGTATTATTTACGGTTAATCCTTTGGCAGCAGGTATAATCAAAGCTCTACTTGCTGTGGCATTGATCAGATAACCTATCGTTCTGTTTTGATCGACCTGTAAATCTCTTATTGCATCCGAACCGTAGTTTGCAAGGGTGGCATATTCCACATCATCTCCGGGAGCAGGCACGTAACCGGCTGTCCAGTTTGCCAGTACAGCCCAGTTAGTATCAATAGATCCTCTCCAGAAGTTATAACGTGGATTTACCGTCATGGTCACCGGAGCAGTAGCCGGATTGCCTGTTGTACAAGGATACGATGAGGTCATTCTACAACTAATCACCTGACTATTAGTTGGTGTGTAGTCAAAAGTTGAATTTGTAGCCCCTAACTGATCTACCCCACCAACCATCCACTGATAAGTTGGCGTAGTACCACCATTGGTCGGTGTAGCTGTAAAAGTTACAACCGTACCTGTATAAACAGGATTGTTAGAAGCTGTAACATTTACACTTACAGCCAGAGTCGGATTTACCGTTAATATTACAGAAGATGAAACCGGAAAAGCTTGTTGTAATACCATATCATCCAATGCAAAATCATTTCCTCCTGCAATAGTGTTAGAATTTATCAATGCTAACTGCATGACCGAACTCGATCCTGCATTAGCATTATAACTAAATTGTTTCCAGGTACAGGTTCCAAGGTCAGCTGTATAAACTTGTCCGGCTGGAACGCCATTTACATATAGCTGCAATTGAGCGGGGTTACTTGAATAAACACTTTGCACCCAATAGCTAAACTGGTAATCTGCATTTGGCACAACGGATACAGATTGAGACCAGGCAATAATACCCGGATTTGTAGCACCATTAATAACCATTTGATATGACCCAGGATTTGAATGATCAACACAAGAACTAAAACTGGAATGAACTGAGCTTGGAAATGGATATGCTGCAGTAGTCAATGTATAAAGTCCCTCGCCTCCACCATTAGGCCCCCCGGTTGAAAGTGCCGTTGCAGAGGGAGCAACATAGGCGTAACTGCTGCCAAAACCTGTATTTCCAGATTCAAAATCTCCATTTGTGAGCAAATTTACACCACTCAAAGCATTGCCGATCACTGTATATGTACCATTATTTGTAGCAGAAACCACACCTAACGCCGGGTTTTGAGAAGTAGTATAGAAACTATTTGGTCCGTTCCAATATTGATTTGTTATACCGGTTCCTGTACTTGTCAAAGTTACATTAGCACCTGCACATAGGGATTCTAACCCTGTTGGACCTGCAATAATTGTTGGGCTTGTAACAACAACTCCGCTACAAGCCACATTTAGATTGGTTGCTCCTGTGGATGACATAATAATATTTTGTGCACTATAAGTTGCTACCGGCAATCCTGCTTTTAAACGTACATAAACAGGAACCGCGTTTACTATTCCTCCGGTTTGTGCTATTGTCAAGGTGGATGGATTGGATATAAATCCTGAACCGGAAGTTAAGGATATTTCAAAATTTGTAGCCGGTGGTGTAACAGTTATACTTGATGTAAGGGAAGTTGCACTCACTGTGAACGATTGTTCTATTGAAGGTCCATTGCCCAAGGTGTATACAAATCCATTTAAGGTAGTATTAGAACTAATACTGGTAGCCGCATTTACAATTTGTCCGCTACAGGCAACATTTTGTGTAATAGCTCCGGTTGCTGACGCTGTAAGATTTATAGGAGCAACTGTCCCAATTGCCAATCCTGCTATCATACGAATATAAATCGTAGTGGCAGCCACAGTTCCGGATGATGGTGCAAGATTTATTGATGTGGCCGCAAATCCGGTGCCCGAAGTTAATGATATATTAAAGTTTGCAGGTGGAGTAACCGTAAGATTGCCTGTAAGATTAGTACCACTCACGGTGACGATTTGCTCGCTGGATGGACCGGCATTAAAAGTATATATAAATCCTGCTAAATTAAATTTAGAAACTGCAACTGTTGGTGCATTTACAGACCCATTGCAACTTACAGCTTTTGTAATGGCATTGGTTGATGCCAAAGATATATTTTCATTATAAGGGCTTACGACCAATCCGGATTTTAATTTTACATAAATAGTCGTTGCGTTTACGATTCCTAGTGCTTGTGTCAGGGTAAGAGTTGACACATAAGTACCTCCGACTGTTAAGCATATTTGGTAGTCCGTAGGAGGTGTAATCACAATATCAGCAGTGAGGTTAGCACCACTCACTGTGAAAGATTGAGCAGTTGATGGTCCTGAACCAAAATTATAGGCAAATCCGGTTAAAGTTGTAGTTGAGATAGTAATAAGGGGTGTAACTACCACTGTTCCACTACAAGCAACATTTTGTGTGGTTGCTCCGGTTGTAATAGAAGCAATATTTTCTGCTGCAATTGCGCCAACTGATAAACCGGACTTCATACGAACATAAATAGTGTTAGTTGGCACTGTTCCATTAGCTACGTTAAGTGTAATGGGATTAGTCGGAAAAAACGAAACACCTGTACCTGTCGATATTTCGAAGCTTGCTGAAGGCAAGACTGTTATATTCGTAACCAAATCGGTACCACCTACGGTAAAAGATTGCTCGGTTGATGGTCCTAGCCCGCCAACATAGGTAAATCCTGTCAAAGTTGATGGATTTACGTTTATAATAGGTAAATTATTAATTCCTGTAAAATCACCAAAGGCTACCAGACTAGTTGCCGATATAGTACTTGAAGTAGCGGCAGAATATCTTACCCAGGAAGGGGTTATCCACCTTGCTGAAATAATATTGGCCAAAGTCCCTACTACATCTCCCGGAACAAATGTTCCTGTAATTGTAGCTGAGAATGCAGTAATTCCGGATTGACTTATTGACCAATATCTGGAAATATAACTGGTAACACTTGCATTTGGGTGTATAGCATCGGTTACTTTAACTCCTACATAACCGGCAAAAGTACCTGAAGCAAAAACGATTGTAACCGGTGAATAATCGGGTGTGCTACCCGGACCTGATACATCTCCGACAGGAAATTGATAAGAACCCGGTGCTGTGAATATTTTACGTAATTCTCCTCCTCCATCTGCAACAATCATGTTAGTAGCATCGAAAGTTCCGGTAACTTGTATTGCCGGGGCTGATCCACCTAATGTTAAGCTATTTACCCCAAGAGTTAACAGGCCGCTTGTTAATGTCAATAAACCATTTACAGTTGTTGCACCACTCAATGATTTTGCACTTCCTCCCGAAAATGAAAGATTATGATAAATACCTGATACCGGCAAATCTACTGTTTGTATGCCAACTCTTGTATAATTTACGGTATTTCCAACAGCCTGCGCATCTAGAGTTGTAATAGGTGTAGTTGCTCCACCGAGATTTAAAATTCCTGAAACTCCTTGTGTTAATCCTCCTGTACCGGCCAGAGAAGTTGTGGCAGTTACAGTACCATTATTGGTAAGCCTGATAGCTCCACCTGTAACAGTAAGTAATGTGGCAACAGTTAAAGTTCCGCTATTTGTATAGTTTCCTGTGAATGTTGCCGTTGGAATTACGTTTGCGGTTGCACCACTTAGTACTTTTGTTGCTCCACTAAAAGTGTGAATTCCCGTATTTGCGGTAAAAGTTGTAGCATTATTTGTTAAACTACCGGCATAATTGATGGTTGCTATTCCTGTTTCGTTCCATACAGCTCCACTATTTAATGTAACATCACCAGTAAAAGTCTTCGTTGCGGTACCTGCCAGCGTTAATGTCCCGGTTATATTTGTAGTTCCGGTAACTCCCAAAGTAAAGTTTATCCCGGTGGCAAAAGTAGCTCCCGATGATACATCAAGATTCCCACCAATGGTTAAGGCAACCGCAGTAGTTGTTATTCCTGCACTGCATATTAAATTATTGAATGTCGTAAATATAGTTGCAGGTAATGTATTGGTAGCATCCATGTTGACAGTTCCGGTTCCTGGTGTCCATGTATTTCCTGTTACAGTATTAACGGTGAGACTGCCGGTTTTAAGGGTTCCACCCGCAGTCATTGTGATAATTCCAGCTGCTGGAGTTCCACCTGCATTTCCTAAAACAACACTGCCTGCATCAAGGATCGATCCACTGGTAAATGTGATTGTTCCTGTTTTTGCTGTATTTCCAGAACCTCCAAGTTGAACAGCTCCAGTAACAGTAAGAGATGGTGTAACACCAGAGAAAGTCAATATGCCAGGGTTATTTGATGCTGCACCAACCACTAAACTTAAACAAGTAAAATTTCCATTAACGGTCACAGTACGATTACGTTCTATTATTACATCATCTCCAGAAGCTGGTACAGAGGCTCCAGATGTTCCATTTGAAGAGGCTGACCAAGTACTGGTTGCATTCCAATTACCGTTTGCAACTGAATAACGTGTTGCTCCACTAACAGTCCCCACCCCAACTATCAGCAATATTAATAGTGAAACAAAGAACAACTTCTTTGTATTGAGTATTTTATAGGTAGAATTTATATTCATAAATAGTAATCGTTAAACTGTCGATAAACTTTAAATTAAGCAATCTCACTTCTCATTTCAATAAGCTCATTATTAATGGCATAATGCATAAGTTCCACATTCGTTTTGATAGACAGTTTTTCAAATATCCGTCCCCGGTAAGTAAATACAGTACTTATACTCAGGGCTAATTCTGCCGCTATATCTTTCACTCTTTTGCCAGATACGAGCATATACATGGTTTCAAGTTCTCGATTTGACAGTTGCTCGTGAGGCTTATTCTGTTTTTGGGATATAATATTAAATACCAATTGATCGGTAAGAGCTTCGTTCAGATATCTTCCATGAGAATTAATTTTCCTTATAGCTATTACTAATTCGTCAAAAGCTGAATCCTTGCATAAATAGCCTGACGCTCCCGCTTTTAAAATACTTAATGTCAGTTTATCTTCGGGTTGAATACTTAAAGCCAGAATAGGTAGTTTCGGATTTATCATTTTAAGTTCACTGATTAACTCAGTTCCCTTCCTCTGAGGCATATCCATATCGACCAATAATATATCGCAGGCATAATTTTGAATTTTTTGAAGCAATTCAATCGCGTTTTGTGCTTCGGCAACAACTTTAAAATCTGATTCATTTTTCAAAATCATCTTTAATCCTTCCCGAATGATTTGATGGTGGTCGGCAATAATTATTCTTATCATAGTTGTAACTTTTTAATAATCTAACTGATAATTTTACTGCAATTATCATATTCAAATGTAATTATTTTATATTTGTATTCATTACAATACAAAAATAGTAATTATTCTCATATGTGTAGCATTTTTTTATTTTTATTTGTAGTTTTTGCTACATTTTCTACATTTTAGTGTTATTTAACCTTATTAAGTCTCTTAATGACGGTTGCACTGAGTTTTTAAATCAATATATGCTGGAAAATTCATTAATTAAATGCAACCGATTTGCATTTACGGTGGGCTTATTTATTTTCAAACAATGAAAATGAATTCTTTTTCAAAAAACTCAACAGGAAACTGTAAAATTGATTATTAATGGGTTGTTGATGGGTAATAAACAGAACAGGATATAAAAGATAAAACACCTTAGTATTTTATCTTTTATATCCTGTAGTAATTTTATTCCGTAATTAGTATTTTCCTTAATTCGTGTAATTTGTATTTTATTTAATTCGTGTTTTAAAAGCATATCCTCCGGCCATCAACAATAATACCCAAAAACCATCACCTACCGGAATGGGTGGTCCTGTAGGGTCACCTCCCGGGTCGGTACCACCGTCTGTTGTAGTAGTAGCCAGTTGACGCGTAGTCGGATCCTGGACTACAGCCAAATCGGTGCTTAAAGAACTAATGTTAACAGTTTGGGGCGTGGAAGTTCCCTGTGCACTTTGGTTGCGTGAACCGATAAAGCTAAAACCGCCACCACTAGCGACTCCACCACTACTTTGAGTTGTAGCAGTACGAGTATTTGCCGGTGCTAAAACGCTGTAGCTGGTTTTACCGGTGGTTCCTGATGTACCTGCCGATGCGTTTACAGTATAAGTTTTAGGTGCAGGGGTATAGGCAGGTATCGCCAAATCGGGTTCTTCATATTGTTGGTAAGTATGTACGGTAGGTGCATTGGCAATGCCACCGTTAAAGTTTACACCCTGATTATAAACCGCATAATTAGTTGGTCTATACAAATCAGGACTTCCGATAGGTGAATAGATGATTACCAGGAACAAAACTGCCCACGTGAGTAACCAAATCAATATGTTTTTTCTATTGCTTTTCACTTTCTTTCTATCGAACTATTAAACGTTTACTGACCTTTTCATTGCCGGTTATGGCCATACCTATATAAGCTCCCGGTCTTAAACTATTGGTTATGGCTGTAACCCCATTCGCAACAAACGGCACTTTCTTTATATTATGTCCTGCTATATCGTAAACCAAACACTCACCATCCATATTGCTAAAATTTTGTACGAAAATTGATCCTTGTGAGCTGAATATTTTCACTTGCGTATCGGTATCCGGAGCATCTTTTTCGTAAGGACGGGTCACTATCCTAAACCGTTTTACAGGTGCGGGAGTAGACTCGGCCATAAAGCTGTATATTGTTCCACTGGCTGTTATATCAATGGTTTTATTTTCTACCAAGTCTACCAGATAAACGCCGGCATATTGTTTTTCAAGATTCATATTAGTAAAGGTCAATGTGTCTTCCATATCTTGACCGGCCTGGAAAGCTAATTCAGTGTCATTCATATCGGGTACTGTATTCACCTGATAATTACCGTCCGCTTCCATAGCAAAAAGCTGAGGAGTTAAGGCAGAACCAAGCATTTTTTGGCCATCCCAACCATTATCGAAACCACGGGTACAAGTGGGTTCTGTAAATATCCACATACGGTCGGCATAATGGTCACCCTTCACATCTATCATAGTACCAATCTTATCTGATGAAGAAACACCATTAAAAGCCAGTGCACGTTGCATCTCTATATTGACCTTTGCCACTGAATTATAGGTGATACCAAATGTAGCATTGGCAGAATTATCAACATTTGATCTTATCAACATTGCTTGCATTGAAGGCACCTGACCTGGAATACCTGGTTGTCCCGCTTGATTTTGTGGTACAGAAAGATATTGTCCGGGATTATTACCGGAAGATCCACTACCACCAAGAGCAGTCCAGGCACCAAATGTACCGGTAGTATATAGGTAAACAGTTTGTTCCATATCAGAACCAAAGGATAACAAAGTAATATCGATGGCCGCAGTATAAGGATTGGCAAAAATATGTTGACCAGGAAATAAAGCAGCGCTAGTAACAGCTAATGGACCGGAATTAAAATTACTGTTCACCAATTGACCCTGAAAAACAAAGGTTTTGGCAGCAGCCTGACAAAGTTCATAACCATAAAACGGACGCAAAGTTGAGTCGTTGGTTAACGAAATCCAGTGATTGGCTGTTGAAGTTCCCGTTTCATGCCAACCTCTGACATATGAACCGTAGAAAAATGGATTGGCTACTATCGTATTCAATGGGATACCAAAATATTGCCATTTGTAAACAGTATGGTCAATGGAATCCTGATGAGTCCTACTCCATGAAGCCATCGAATACATTTCTACCGAAGCATTAACCGGTAAATTAGAAGGATTATGGAAAATAAGAGATCCATTAGCAGTTGTAGAACTGGATTGAATATAAACTCTATCAACATTTCCATCTGTTTGAATGGTATTATTTACTGTAAGTCCTTTTGCGGGTGGAATTATCAAAGCTTTGTTTGTTGTATTAATTAAATAACCGATAGTACGATCCTGATCTAATTGCAAATCATTTGCTGCAACAGATGCATAATTAGTACCATTTGCATATTCTACATCATCACCCGGAGATGGTATATAACCAGCAGTCCAATTAGCTAACACAGCCCAATTTGAACTAATAGTTCCAATCCAATAGTTAAACCGCGGATTTACTGTCATTGTTAACTGAGAAGTGGCTGTGCTCGGACTTGCACAAGGATAAGATGAAGTCATAATACAACTAACAACATCGCCGGTTATTGGTGTATAACTGTAAGTTGAACTGTTTGTACCAGCATTAACACTATTTACTTGCCACTGATATGATGGAGTTGGACCTCCGTTTGTTGGGGTTGCTGTAAAGGTTACAGCAGTGCCTGTAAAAACAGGATTATCAGAGGCAGTTACTACTAAACTTGGAGCTAAGACAGGATTTACAGTCAAAGTTACGGAAGATGAAACCGGAAACACTTGTTGCAAAAACATATCGTCTAATGAAAAATCATTTCCGCCAGCAACTGTATTTTGATTTATTAATGTCAATTGAAGGACCGAACTCGATCCTGCATTTGTGTTATAAGTAAATTTTTTCCATGAACAAGTACCAAGATCTGCTTCATAGATTGGTCCTGCAGCAATTCCATTTACATATAACTGTAATAGAGAAGGGTTGCTCCCAACAACACTTTGTATCCAATAACTAAACTGATAGTCGGCATAAGGGACAACTGATACTGATTGAGACCAAATGATAACCCCTGCTGTTGTGGCACCATTTATGACCATTTGTTTAGTGCCAGGATTTGAATGATCGGAACAAGTAGAAAAACCGCTATGTGTAGATTGTGGGTTTGCAACTACACTATAAGTGCCTTCACAATAAAGTGCAATATTACCAGTACCTCCACAAGTAGGAACATTGTAAGTTGAATCTCTAAAAATATAACTACTACCAAAACCTGTATTCCCTAATTCGAAATCACCATTAGTTAGCAGATTTACACTACTTAAAGCACTACCAGTTACTGTATAAGTTCCATTTTCAGTAGCTGAAATAGTACCTGTTGGAGGAACTGGAGGATTTGCTGCAGTTGAGTAAAAACTGTTAGGACCAGACCAATATTGGTTTGTAATACTTCCTGAACTAGTTAAATTTACAGTATTTCCAACACAAACCGAAGTACTTGGGTTAGCTCCGGCAGTAATGGTTGGTACAGTAACTACAACTCCATTACAATTTACATCCACATTGGCTGCTCCTGTAGATGACAATCTAATATACTGTCCGGTATAAGTCGCAACAGCTAACCCAGCTTTCAGACGAACATAGACAGGTACAGCATTTACCTTTCCTCCTGATTGTGGGATTGTAAGAGCTGTTAATACAAAAGTGCCACCAGAACTTAAACAAATTTCAAAATTTGTTGGAGGTGTAACCGTTATATCTGCACTTAGTGAAGAGGCACTCACTGTAAATGATTGTTGAATGGAAGGTCCATTACTGAGTGTATATGCAAATCCATTCAAGTTGTTATTTGAGCTAATATTTGTTGCCGTACTGACAACTAATCCACTACAAATAGCATTTTGAGTAATTGCACCTGATGAGGCAGCAGTTAAATTACCAGGGCCATAACTTCCAACACCTAATCCTGCTGTCATCCGTACATAAATAGGAGTAGCGGAAACTGTTCCACCTGATTGTGTAAGTGTTATTGGATTTGTGGCTACAAAAGAACCGCCTGAACCAGTTGAAATTTGGAAATTAGTTGGGGGAGCAATAGAAATATTTCCAGTAAGATTTGATCCACTCACTGTTAATATTTGCTCGCCAGACGGACCTGCCCCTAAAGTATAAATAAAACCACCTAAATTAAATGAGGAAATGTTCACAGTGGCTGCATTAACAGTTCCATTACAACTTATATACTTAGTAACAGCATTTGTCGATGTTAATACTACATTTTCATTATAAACTCCAACTACTAATCCGGTTTTTAAACGAACATAAATTGTTTTTGGTGTAACAGTTCCACTACTTGGAGTATAAGAAATTGGTGTTGATTGATAAGGACCTCCTATTGCAGTATTTCCAATTTCATAATTTGTAGATGGTGTAATAACCAAATTTGCAGTAAGATTTGATCCACTCACTGTAAACGATTGCCCGGTAGAAGGTCCAGATCCGAATATATACGCAAAGGAAGTTAAAGATGATGTAGGGGTTATAAGTGGTGTAATGGTTACCGTACCATCACAAGCTACATTTTTTGTAACTGCACCCATAGAAGTTGAAGCAATATTTTCAGCAGGAATTGTTCCATTTGTAAGACCTGCTTTCATACGAACATAAATAATGGTTGTAGGCACTGTATAATTACTAACATTCAACGTTATAGGATTCGCAGGAAAAAATAAACCTCCTGTTCCAGTTGATATTTCAAAATTTGCCGAAGGTGAAACTGTTATATTAGTTACCATATCATTTCCACCCACAGTAAATGATTGCTCTGCTGATGGACCTAAACCTTCTACATAAGTAAATCCTGTACGGGTTGCGACTGAAGTAGTAATAGTAGGTAAGTTATTGATACCGGTATAATCTCCAAAAACGAGTTGATTAGTAGCTGAAATAGTGCTGGAAGTTACTGCATCGAATCTTATACCACCGGCATATCTGGCAGTAATAATATTGGCTACTGTACCAACAACATCTGCAGGTAAGAATGTACCAGTTACCGAAGCAGAAAATGCAGTTATGTTACTTGATGTGACTGTCCAATATCGTGAAATATAATTCGCTCCAACCGGGGAATAACTTGGCTCTACAGCATCAATAACTCTTACTCCAACATAGGCATTTGAACCATATGTTCCGGACGCAAAATTAACTGTAAATGGCGAGTATTCAGTAGTACCCGTTGTTTCTCCAATCGGGAAATCATAAGAGATATTTGAAGTGAAAATTTTTCGTAATTCTCCGGCTCCATTTGTAACTATCATGTTAGTGGCACTAAAAGTCCCTGTAACCTGAATTGCTGGAGCTGTTGCTCCTAATGTCAGGTTATTTGCGCCTAATGTTAATAATCCACTGGTTAATGTCAGCAAACCGTTTATGGTTGTACTAGCACCCAAAGTTTTAACACCACCACCTGAGAATGATAAATTATGATATGTTGTTGTCGTATTGATGTTTTGTGCAGCGCCTATGTAGTTAACGGTATTTCCAACTGCACTTGCAGTTAATGTTGAAATTCCGGCAGTACCTCCAATATTTAATACTCCAGTTACCCCTTGCGTTATTCCACCTGTTCCAGAAAGTGCTGTTGTAGCAGTTATTGTTCCATTATTTGTAAGTCTGATTGCGCCACCAGTCACTGTAAGCAATGTAGCACATGTTAAAGTTCCACTGTTTGTATAATTCCCGGTGAAGGTTGCAGTTTGAATAGTATTGGTACTTGTTCCACCAATAGTTTTTATTGATCCAGAGAAAGTGTGGGTTCCTGTACTTGCAGCATATGTACCATTATTTGTAAGACTTCCTGCAAAACCAACAGTAGCAGCACCATTTTCTGTTAACGTGCCTGTAATAGTTACATCCGAACCAAATGATAAAGTGGCTGCTGCGCTTTCGGTAAAATTAGCTCCACTATTGATTGTTACTGCACCTGTAAATGTCTTAGTTCCTGTAGCCGATGATATTGATAATGTTCCACTTGTTCCACCTCCAACGGTGGTTGTTCCAGTAACAGACAAAGTAAAAGCTCCTGCAGTAAATGTTGCTCCATCTGAAATATTAAGGTTCCCATTTATTGTTAAATTGCGTCCCATTGATGTTGTCCCTGTACTGCATGTCAAATTATTGAATGATGTAAATATTGTTGCAGGTAAAGTATTGGTAGCATTCATTATTACTGTACCAGTACTTGGCGTCCAAGTTTTTGTTCCCGTACCTCCCAATGTAATTGCCCCATTCAATGTCATTGTACTTCCAGTTGTCATTGTTACAGTTCCGGCAGTATTATTTGTAGTATTTCCAAGTATCAAATTACCTGCTATCAAACTAGCTCCACTGACAAATGTAATTGTTCCAGAGCTCCCCGTATTACTTGTACCTCCAACTTGAACTGTTCCTGAGACATTTAATACAGGGCTTCCTGAAGCTGCAAATGTTAGTGTCCCAGTTCCTGCATTAGTTCCTGTTATTCTACCTAAAGTAATATTAGTACATTGTGCATTCGTAATGTCAACTGTTACTGAACGATTTCTCTCAATATAAACATTATCTCCTGCTACAGGAACACTCACCCCTGCAGTACCATTTGAAGTTGCTGACCAAGTTGTTGTACTATTCCAATTCCCATTTGCTACAGCATAGCGATCCAACCCGCTCACATTCCCCACCCCTACTATCAAAAGCATAAAAACCGCGGCAAAGAAAATCTTTGTTGGCTTGAAAAAATTATATGTAGAATTTGTATTCATAAATAATAATAGTTACACCATCATTAAACTTCAGTACAATTCTTTTTTTACATCCCAGACGCCCGAGGATAAGCTAGATGTGAGGGAATTCGAATAAGTTTTCTTTAATATTTATAACAGTTTTAAACTCTTTTTGTTCGTTATTTTATTTAAAACTAAATGTTCTTGTAACTTTTTATTGCCTTGTTTCTCAGCACTTAATCCGGCAAAACTAACTCTGTGTAATTTTAGTAAATAAACAATATGTGCTAAACTCTAAACTTTTAACCCTAAACTTTCATTAAGCCATCGCACTTTTCATTTCAATTAACTCATTATCTATGGCATAATGCATCAACTCAATATTCGTTTTAATATCTAACTTTTCAAAAATACGACATCGGTAGGTGAATACAGTACTGATACTCAATGCTAATTCTGCGGCTATATCTTTTACTCTTTTGCCGGAAACAAGCATATACATGGTTTCTAGTTCTCGATTTGATAGTTGTTCGTGAGGTTTATTATGCTTTACCGGCATAATATTAAAAGCCAATTGCTCGGTCATTTTTTCACTGAGGTATCTTCCATGTGTGTTAATCTTCCGTATAGCTATCACCAAATCATCGAAGGCCGAATCCTTGCATAAATAGCCTGATGCTCCAGCTTTTAAAATTCTCAATGCATGTTTATCCTCCGGATTTATACTTAGTGCGAGGATGGGTAGTGTTGGTTTTATCTTTTTAAGGTCATACAATAACTCAACACTATTATTGCCTGGTATATCCATATCCAACAGTAAAATATCACAGGCGGTGTTCTGGATTTTTTGTGACACTTGAATGCCGGTTTGGGCTTCGGCTACAACGATAAAATCTGAGGCATCTTTCAAAATCAATTTTAGCCCTTCCCGAATAATCTGATGATAGTCAGTAAGAATTATTCTTATCATAGCTGTAATTTTTAAATATCTGTGAGATATGTATTTCCTTACATTCTGGTTGTAAAATTGAGTTTTGAAATATCTGACTCAAACAACATACAAATGTAGCACTTTATCTTTTATACTGTAGCACTTTATTTATATTTAATTTGTATTTTGTACTACATATACAGCCTTTTAACGTAATTTAGCACTGAAAAGCACAAAAAATTATGTTTTGATCAATCTAATATGATATTTGACTCAAAAATGGAGTTCATAAAACTACATTTCAAACTTTGTAGAAGAAAAACGGAATAGGTTAAAAATTGTAGTTTGCCGGAACTTGATAATTTTATTTTTTAGGACAACAATCGTATTTTTTACAATCAACTGTCTGAATAATTTTATTTTTGAAGTCTGTAATATCTTTTTTATATGCAAAACAAATGATTTATAGTTAATCTATTTTAATAATATTGATTTTATAGTTAAAGTATCTATATTTTTAATGACGATTTATTGAGTCAGATCAATTTCACAGGATTTATCAGCTCTTATAACTAAAACTAAGGATTATTAAAATGTATAAATACTTTTAGTCTAATCAACTATTTACGACAAACACGTACTATTAAATTGATTGTTTGAAGCATCAGTCTAAATATTAAATCTGATTATCTGGTTGTTACATCAGAGTATAATGTTATTGTGTTGCAGTAATGAAAAGTAGTTGGCTAAACATGTCGAAATTATTATATTTATACATTGTAATAATTGCTACAATGACAAATACAATTGCTACATAAAGCTAAATATCAGGATAATAGAAAATATGTTGTATGTTTGTAACGTAATTATTTCAAGAAATTATTCAATCAAAAATCCTATTTTATTTACTCTAAAAAATCCATTATTATGAAAGCAATTATTAGTCAACCTATCTTTCAAACTGCCATCTTACTTTTTTCAGGTTATTTAGTAGTTCTTATTGTACTGGCAGCAATTCTTAATTAAACACACAACTTAGAAATTTAAATCAAACGATTTTATTTATTCTCATAAAATTCTATCATTATGAAAGCAATTGTAACAAACCACGTATTCCAGACAGCTATATTACTTTTTTCAAGTTATTTGGTAGTTCTTGTTGTTCTGGTATTTATTTATAAGTAAGCATTCTACTTAGCAAAATCAAATCTATCGTTTTTATTTATTCTCATAAAATTACAGCATTATGAAAGCAATTGTAACAAACCACGTATTCCAGACAGCTATTTTACTTTTTTCAAGTTATTTGGTAGTTCTTGTTGTTCTGGAATTTATTTATAAGTAAGCATTCTACTTAGCAAAATCAAATCTATCGTTTTTATTTATTCTCATAAAAGTCCAGCATTATGAAAGCAATTGTAACAAACCACGTATTCCAGACAGCTATATTACTTTTTTCAAGTTATTTGGTAGTACTTGTTGTGATGGCAATTATTTTTAAGTAGCCCAACTACTTCAAAAAAGAAATCGATCAATGCCAAAGACATAGTTTATTTATATAACTATTTGTTAGATACACCTATTTGACTCGTCCTGAGTCATTCCTATTTATTAAATACTTTACAATAAGTATTTGCATCCGGCGGATTTAAATACTTAATATTAAAAACTAATGTGAGTTAATTATCTGCAATTTGCTTTTAATTAACTGATATATACTTTTTTAATCCTGAAAGTTTGCCTGCGACAGACAGGTTAAACACCTAATGGAGTTTTTGAGTAGACCCTAACTAACACATTAGTCTCTTTTTTTCAAATCCAAAAAATCAGAGTATCTCTCTAAGTCCTTTTATGGGATTTAGTTGCCTACAATTGCAACCCACTAATTCTCATATTATCAAACCATTATGAAAACATTTGTTATTGAACCATTTCACAAAGTAGATGTAATATTTCTTGGAGGTTATTTATTAGTAATATTAATCCTGATTATTGTTTATATGAGGATCAAAATATCACAAAAATTTTAGTATAGTCAAGCGAACCGGACCATCCTAATTTTTAATTACTAAATGGGGTGACAAAAAGCTATTTAAAAATAGCTTTTTGTCACCCCATTTAGCATGCAAATTTCGTTTTTATTCAATAAGTTTATTTGTCATAGCATAATGCGTGAGTTCTACATTGTTTTTCACCTTCAGTTTTTCAAAAATTCGAACTCTATAAGTAAATACCGTACTGATACTTAGCGTTAATTCAGCAGCGATATCTTTCACCTTTTTCCCTGATGCGAGCATAAACATGATCTCCAGTTCACGGTTTGAAAGCTGTTCGTGAGGCAAGGCATCTTTTTCGGGCATTATATCGAAAGCCAATTGTTCAGCCAATGTTGGGCTCAAATATCTCCCTTTTGTATGAATTTTTCGGATAGCAACCACCAATTCGTCCAAAGCTGTATCCTTGCACAGATAACCTGACGCACCTGCTTTTAAGGTGCGTAATGCAAATTTATCTTCGGGATGTATGCTTAGTACCAATATTGGAAGTTGAGGTTTAATGATTTTCAGATCGCTTAGCAAATCGATTCCACTTCTGCCGGGCATATTCATATCTAACAACATGATGTCGCATTCAAAATCAGGTATTTGAATTTTTTCGAGTGCTTCAACTCCATCTTGAGCTTCGCCTACAACGATTAAATCAGATTCCTCTTTCAAAATCTTTTTTAACCCTTCACGAATAATTTCATGATCATCTACAATAAATACTTTTATCATAATTTTATTTTTTGAGATTTTAATTCTCTTTTTATTTAATAGATAAGTGCCTGTGGCGATATTGAGTGATATTTAGTTGATATTTAGTTGATATTAATTTCGACATTATGAATCAAAAATATATCAATTTTATTCGTTTAGTTAACTAACAATTATTTGTTGCAAACTGTTCACTGACAACCGATAATTATTCTTCATGAACAGCTAACTGTTCACTATTCACTGATTGCTATTTTCTCTGAATAAGGCATTTCCACTCTTATACAAGTTCCTTTAGTCGCATCAGCTGTAATAATCAATTCAGCATCTAACAAAAAGGCTCTTTCCTTCATCCCTATCAGGCCATAAGAGTCGAGTTTTCCTTTCTGATCCACATCAAACCCTATTCCATTGTCTTTAATTTCGAGGATTAATATATCAGAATGATCTGTAAGCTTAATATTTACATCTGTTGCTCTGGCATGTTTTGCTATATTATTTAAAGCTTCCTGAAGAATCCGGAACATTGCAACTGATTTTTGCGAACTGATTTCAAGTTTAGGGATTGTACTCTCAAACTTACAACTAATATGATGTCTCTCCTGAAAATTACTCGTCTGTAATTTCGCCGATTCAATAAACCCAAGTAAATAAAGCACTTCCGGTCTAAGGTCAGTCATGATCTTACGTGCGGTATTTATCGTATTATCTACTAATCCGAAAAGACTGTCAAATTTAGTCAATATATCTGTTGCAGCAGTACTTTCGACGCTCTTTAACACTTTTTGTTTCAACATTCCTACGTCAATTTTAATAGCTATTAAAATTTGACCAAGTTCATCATGTATTTCACGTGCTAAGCCTATTCTTTCCTCTTCGCGGACATTCTGCAAATGTGCAGCAAATTTTTTCAGTTGTTCCTGCGTTTCACTGAGGGCTTCTTCCATAGACTTGCGAAAGGTGATATCATGACTGGTACCCACCAAACCTATAATTTGGTTATCCTTGTCGCGTAGTGGAAGTTTAGAAGAGAGTAACCACTGTTTCTGTCCATTATCTTCATGTATATATTCTTCCTTATTAATTATGGACTTGCCGGTATTTATAACCATTTGGTCGTCTTCATAGAATTTATCGGCTAGTTCTTTTGCATAAAAATCGGAATCGTTCTTCCCTAAAACGTCTGCCTCAGTATTTGCTCTCAAAAAACGTACTTCAGTAAGATTGGCAAGTGTTTTGTGCCCTGCTAAGTCTTTGGTATAAATAGAATCCGGAATAATATCAATAATTGTTCGAAGCAATAACCGTTCGTTTTGGAGTGTTTCTTTAGCCAGTTTACGTTCTGTGATATCCTGGATGGTTATAATCATCTTCACAGGTTGATTGAAATTATCAAATTTCAACTCACCTATGCCATGTACCCACCGTTCTTCTTTATCGTTTAGTCTTATAATTTTAAACTTTTTATCAAATTTGACTTGCTTTTGAACTACCTCATTCAAAAAATAATCGGTCATAGATTGAAGCCATTCAGGTTTTAGGAGTAAGGCCAACCCTTCTAATGATTTTTCATATGCCGTATCAATCCCAAGTATGGAATCCATAATTTCGGATCCTTCCCATTTACCGGATATAATATCAATTGTACAATTACCCAATTGAGCAATAGTCTGGATTTCTTTTAAAAATATTTCACTTTCCCTGAGCACTTCTTCCGCTTGCTTTCGATCGGTGATATCAACAACAAATCCAAGGAATCTATTATCTGATAGTTTCACTGAGTCCAAAGTGCAAAACCTGATAGTCTTGTCTTTCTTTATTATAGCATATTCATCACTGGCATAACCTTTGGTTACAACTCGTTGAATATGACTCACAAACTTCTCTGTTGATTCTTCTGCTATTAGAGCGCTAGAATTCATCGCAAGAAGTTCAGTCTTACTATAACCGGTTATTTTGGAAGCCGCTGAATTGACTTCGATATAATTTCCTTTATCGTCGGTTACAAAAACACCGTGAGGTGCAAAATCGATATAATGTCGAAACTTGAGTTCACTTTCACGCATCGCTTTGTCAATCTGCTTGAATTCAGTAATATCCTGTACTGCCGATCGAATACCTGTTATACTGCCATCATTAGCCTTTAGTATCAGGTCATTGACCAGAACCGGTACTGTTGTGCCATCTTTATGGCGGAACAACCTTTCAAAAGATTCCAGAGGCACATAAGTTCCATTCAGTTTTGCCTTTACTGCCCGACGGGATTGATTTACATCAGAACTTAACATCGAAATATGTTTCCCAAGAAGTTCATCGGCGGAATAACCTACCATATTCAACTCAGTTTCATTAATGCGAACGATATTACCGTGACTGTCAATTTCGTGGTAGCCAATTGGTGCAAAATCGAAAAGATCTTTAAATTCCGAACGACTCTTTCTCAATTGGTTATCTGCCAGCTTACGTTCAGTAACGTCCCGCATAATCCCCTCATGAAATTGAATTTCTTCATTATTACCAAGACTATACCATCCATGATCTTCGACCCAAATCTCTGAACCATCTTTCTTTTTCAGGCGGAAAACTTCCATTTCTGACTGTTTTTCTTCTAATATCAAGCTTTCTCGGTCAACTTCCTCAAAATATAACTGTTTTTTTATATCAATAGCCATCAGTTCTTCTTTACTATTATAACCCAGCATCTGAACCAGAGCAGGATTGACATCAATAAATTTTCCTTCGTGTGTACTTTTATAGATGCCATCGGGCAATCTTTCCACTAAATTGCGGTAAATTGCCTCGCTTACCTGTAAATCTACTTCGGCCTGCTTGCGTTCAGTAATGTCACGGAAAATACTAAAAGTTCCAATGAATTTTTTATCATCGAAACTGGGCGTTGCAGTAACCAGAATATATCTTTTACTTCCGTCTTTCAAAACTATTTCGTGTTCATAAACACTGCTTTCCCCTTGAATGCGTTTCTGTGTTTGGTTTTTAACTATTTCAATATTTTTATCAGGAAGAAAATTGTATAAACATAATCCCAGTAATTCTCCTTTGTCTACACCAAATATTTTTTCAGCTGCTTGATTAGCAAAAACAAATGTTTCTTCATCATTTAAAAAAACAACACCTTCACCCATGTTTTCAATTAATGTACGGTATTTTTCCTCGCTCAAGCGCAATGACTCCTCAACTTGTTTGCGCACTGTGATGTCAGTATGGGTACCGAACATCAATAGTGGCTTGCCATCGGCCGTACGTTTTGTAACACGACCACGTTGTTGAATCCATACCCAACGGCCATCTTTATGCATCATGCGGCATTCAACATCGTGGTAAGGTAATTCACCGGAAAAATGTCGCTCTAACATTTCGTTAGCCAATTTTACATCGTCGGGATGAGTAAACATTTCCCATGTTTGGTTTCCCCAGATGCTACAAGCAAAGTTCACCTCAGCAGCAGTAAAACCAAGATTTTCTGCCCATACATCGTTGAAAACCATTGCGCCTGTTTGTATATTCCATTCCAAAGTGCCGACATGTGCACCTTCGACTATACTCTCCAGTCGCCAATGTAGGTCATGCAAGACATTCTCTGCCTCCTTGCGTTCAGTAATGTCCTGAATAGTACCAATCATTTTTATGGGTTCATTCGCTTCGTTATATAACAATTCGCCCAATCCATGAACCCATCGTTCGACTTTATCGTTCTTTCTGGTAATTTTATATTCTTTATCGAATCTGCTTCTTGTTCCAACAACTTCTTGTTCGAAATAATCTGACATCTCTTTTTGACTTTCAGGATGAATAAGTAAAGTCCAACTTTCAAGTGTTTTATCGTAATCAGCTTCAATTCCAAAAATGCTATTCAGTACTTCAGAACTTGTCCAGGTATCATTTATAATATCAAGTTTATAAGTTCCTAGTTGCGCAATAACTTGGGTTTCTTTTAAAAAGTTTTCGTTTTCAAGCAACGCTTCTTCCATGATCTTACGATTGGTAATATCATGAGTAATACCAACTAAACCAACAATCTGATTATCTTTGTTGTATAATGGTAGTTTAGACGAGAGTAACCAGTACTTATTTCCATTTGCATCAAATTCAAAACTTTCCTTGTTTATATCGGGCAATCCGGTTTGAATCATCAATTGATCATCAGCCAGAAACTTTTCTGCAATTTCTTTTGGGTAAAAATCAAAATCATCCTTACCTAAAACTTCATCCTCTGATTTTGCACCTAGAAAATTGGCTTCAGCTTTATTGGCAAGCGTCTTACGGCCGGCTAAGTCTTTTGCATAAATTGTATACGGAATATTTTCAATGACTGTTCGAAGTAATAAGCGTTCATTCTGTATCGTATCTGCTGCTAGTTTGCTTTCGGTGATATTACGACTGATACCTATCAAACCCACAATCTCATTATTATTGTCACGTATCGGAATTTTGGAGGTAAGCAACCACTCTAACTTTCCGTTTTCGTTATAAAAGGATTCTTCAATATTTAACATAGGTTTGCCGGTTTGCATAACCACCCTGTCGTCGGATATAAACTTTTCTGCAATTTCTTTTGGAAAAAACTCGAAATCATCCTTACCCAATATATCCGATTCTGATTTTCCTCCTAAAAGCGCTGTTTCTGCTTTGTTGGAAAGTGTTTTGCGGGATGCTAAGTCTTTAGAATAAATCGTTTCAGGAATATTATCGATCAGTGCACGGAGCATTAAACGTTCTTTGATGAGCATTTCTTCTGTCTGTTTTCGTTCCGTGATATCAATAATTAAACCTTCCAACGCTTCAACTTCTCCGACTGAATTATAAATTGGAATTCCCTGCTCCCAAACCCATTTTATTTGATTGTCAGAGGTTCTAATTTTGTATTCTTCACACACAAGACCCTTATCCTGCACCGCTTTCTCCCAAACAGTCCACAAATGTTCTCTGTATTCGGGCAGGATCAAGTCATTAAAGGATAGGGTTTTGTTATTAATAAAGTCTGCTGCTTCGTAGCCTGTAAGCGATAAACAACCATTTGAGACAAACTCCTTAGTCCAGCTTCGATCTAAACGGCATCGGTATGACATACCCGGAAGGTTCGACAGCAGTACCGTTTTGCTCCGTTCACTTTCACGCAGTGCAGCTTCTGCTTTATATTTTTCAGTAACATCCGAAAAAACCAACACTACTCCGGTAATAATACCTCCTCTATTTTTTATAGGTGCAACACTATCGGCAATCTGATATTCTGAACCATCTCTGGAAATCAATAGAGTATTTTTTGAAAGTCCGATTATTTTTCCACTTTCAAGCACAGTATTAACGGGATTGGCAACCGGTAGTCTGGTTTCAGAATTTACAATTCTAAAAACATCAATCAATGGTTTACTCAAAGCATCAGCCAATTTCCAACCACATAGTTTCTCAGCCACAGGATTCATATCCAGAATCAAACCATTGCTATCGGATGATAGAACTCCATCCCCTATGGAATGTAACGTAATGGAAAGTGCTTCCTGACTTTTTTGCAATAGCTCATTCGTTTTTGCCTGCTCGGCAATCTGTTTTTTTAGAAGTAAATTATTATATCCTTTTTCAGATATTTCTCTGGCAAAAGCAAATAGCATTTCGGAAACTTGCTTAAATTTCTCGGAAGACATAACTGGTACTTCAGACAAGGCGCTCATGAATTCAGTTTTATCAGCACCAATTTCTGCTGCATAATCCATCAATCGCTGTTCATCCAATTCTTCATTACGCACCTGACCGATTAACCAGTTGGCTATGTGTTTACCACCAACAGTTATGCCTGCTCCTCCATCCCACAATCCGGCACTCAGACATCGTCTTATTGTTAAACTATCAGAGTTTTTACCACCAATAAGTTTATCCGATTTAAAACAGTTTGCCAGTCCTTTTTCTGTTTTACGGATAATATTATCACATAATCGGGTGAAGTTTGAGGGATTGGTTATGGGTGTTCCGTCTGGATATGTAATAATAGAAGCCACACCGGTAGCATCTGAAAACAAATCCTGAATTCGTTGAATTTCCTCAATATCAAAAATATCGCTAAAATGTATGTCATCTTCAACTTCGACGGTTGATTTGGTGAGGTTAG